>JAEEGL014794162.1_pt1 | contig 291814 bp, 234 predicted proteins | sample 9134231 | NCBI WGS metagenome assembly JAEEGL01 (sample SAMN16246548, study PRJNA631951) | gut metagenome | biome: gut microbiome; feature: rumen; material: fiber-attached | host: Bos | place: Iran: Karaj | collected 2018-10
CAAAGACAACAAAGACAATGAAGCCCTTATCGGCAAATGGGCCAACACGGCTCAATCGTATGAAGTGACTATCTCGGGACGGGAGGATATCCCGGAAGGTTATATCTACATGGAGTTTACAGACGACAAGGTATTGGTATCCGATCAAAGGACGGACTGTCTTGCAGAGTGGCATAAATACAGCCTCTTGGAAGAATCAGGCAAGCAGTTGTTGGAGATTGAAGGCGGTTGCCTCGGTGGAATATTCGTTGTAGAAGAACTTACCAACGGCAAACTGGTGCTGGCTCCGTTCTCCAGTGGAGCCGACTGGGACTTCCGCTACATCATGAAACGGCACGAATAATCGGCTTGACACGCGTAAAGGAAAAGATTATTCACCCCAATACGAAAAGAGTCCTACCTTAATCCCGGTTCTGGTGCACTAAAAATTGTGCTTAATGAATAAGTGCTTGCACTTTTTTTAGTGCTTGTTGAAAATAATTCGTATTTTTGCAGCTGGAAACAATGATACAGAACCTATATGATTGATGATGTTTTATACGAGTTTATGCGTGAGCAGTTGTCGATGACAAGCATTGATTTCGTGCGTTATATCTATCCTAAAATCGACTGGTCACTACGTCTGTGCGGTCTTGTAGGTCCCCGTGGTGTGGGTAAGTCGACCCTCGTGAAACAGCACATTATCTTTGAGAAAGAGAACCAGAAGGCGCTCTACATCTCGGCCGACCACAGCTATTTCGCCAGTCATACCCTCGCTGAGGTAGCATCAGAATGGATCAAGGAGGGCGGCACACACCTGTATATCGACGAGATACACAAATATGAGAGCTGGTCGACGGAAATCAAGAACATCTACGACGGCCATGGGAAGCTGAATGTGTTCTTCACCGGCTCGTCGGTGCTTGACCTGCTCAAGGGACAGGCCGACCTGAGCCGCCGCGCGGTGATGTACCACATGCAAGGGCTCTCGTTCCGCGAATACCTGACGATGTTCCATGGCATCATGATGCCGCAATACACGTTGGAAGAGGTCATCGCCAACAGGGTAGACGACACAATTCTGCCGCATCCGCTGCCCCTCTTTCGCCAGTATCTGCAGGACGGCTACTATCCATTCAGCAAAGAGGGTGCCTTCCAGTCACGGCTCGACCAGATCATCACTCAGACATTGGAGAGCGACATTCCGCAATATGCCTCGCTGTCGGTTTCCACGGGCCGCAAGTTGCGCCGACTGATGGGTATTGTGGCCAAGAGTGTCCCATTCAAGCCCGACTACTCCAGTATCGCCAACGCCCTCGGTGTCAGCCGCAACGTGGTACCCGACTACCTCCTCTACATGGAGCGCGCCGGGATGATAGGGCAGTTACGCGACGAGACAGGTGGGGTACGAAGTCTCGGGAAGGTGGAGAAGGTTTATCTCGACAACACCAACATGATGTACGTTCTCGAGACTGACAGCGCCAACAAAGGCAACCAGCGCGAGACCTTTTTCTTTAACCAGACAAGGGTGGTGTGCGACGTTATCTCGTCGAGTGTGTCGGATTTTGTCATCGGCGACCACACCTTCGAGGTCGGCGGCAAGCGTAAGGGCAAGAAGCAGATAGAGACGGTCGACAACGGCCACATCGTGAAAGACGACATCGAATACGGCCACGGAATCAGCATACCGCTATGGACCTTCGGCTTGCTGTACTGACATGTGTGTTCCCCCCATTTCCGCTGGTGTCTACCCCGTCCGCCTCTCCACATCCCTCGCCATAAAAATTGTAAAGTTGCAAATGCAAATAATTGTAATCAAATTGTAATCAAAAATGACATTTCCGAATGAAATGAGATTAAAACAATAAAATATACAATATGATGATTTTTAAAGAAATAATATGATTTCATTACGGATTGAAGTGACGCGAAAATGGCCATCTTAATCCTGGTGGGACAACCAAAGGGCTGAATTTTCAGCCCTTTTTCTTTATTCTAAATGTACCTTATAATACTTTGAAATTCAGAAGCAGAGTAAGAGAAACGTTGTAGAAGGAATTTTTTTTTACCTAAGCAGTCATATATTTGCAAAAAAATATCTATCTTTGCAAACTCAAAGAACATCAATCAAAGACCTGAAATGGAACAGAAGAACACAAGAGAAAACACTGAAATGGGCGATGTTATACAGAACGCCGAACTCTTTATTGAACAAAACCAAAAAAAGATAATTATTATAGTTGCGGCCATCATTGTTGTGGTCATTGGCATCTTCGGCCTCAGAAAGGTCTCTCAAAACCGCAATGCAAAGGCCAATGCGGAAATGTTTGCCGCTGAGCAGTGGTTTGCTCAGGACGAGTATCAGACCGCTTTGGACGGCAACACGGTGCATGCTGGTTTTGCCGAGGTGGCTAAGAAATATGGCCGTACCAAGGCCGGCAACCGTGCTAAATACTGTGCAGGCATCTGCCAGATGAACCTGGGTAACTACAACGAAGCCCTGAAGTATTTTAATTCTTACAGGGGAAAAGATCAGATTACTTCGGTCGAGGCCATTATCCTGCAGGGTGACGCTGAACTGGAACTTGGTAACAACGGTCGTGCATTGAAGAACTATCTCAAAGCTGCCAAGAAAAGCGATAACTTCATCACTGCTCCTGCAGCCCTTTTCAAAGCAGGTATGGTTTACTATATGGAAGGCAACAACGCTAAGGCCAAAGAGTGTTTCGAGCAGATTAAGACGAAATACCCCGAAAGCACCGAGTACAGCACTATTGACAAGTACATCGGCATTACAGAAGCTGCCGAATAATATAGCGAAAAGCAATATGGATTTAATCAGGGATGACCCGCAAGGGCATCCCTGTTTTGTTCTATAGCCCCGAAACAGGCATAGGGCGATAAGGATGCATATTATAGAATGTGAAGCAACAAATCTAGAGTTGAGGGCGGCAAAAAGGGTGTAAAAAAGGTTTTGATGAAAAAAATGAATGAGCGCGAAATGCAGTAGTGTTGTGCCTTTGGAGGGTGTTAGTAAATTTATTTTCAAAAATATATTGACATTCTCTATTTTTTGTATATCTTTGCAAATGCAAATACGGTTCTATAGGTGCTATGGATACGTCGACAAAATTCATTGGACTGAATGTGAAAAGCCCGCTGATAGTGGGTGCAGGGCCATTGATGGGGCATCTTGACAACCTGCTCAAAATGGAAGAGTCAGGAGCGGGTGCTGTCGTCGTAAAACCGCTTTTTGAAGAGCAGTTTATCTATGACATTAAGAAGAACCAGGCCGTATATGCTCCCACCGACCATTATGGCGAGAGTTACAGCTATGTGGAGCAGAAAGGTGATTCCACCGCTGTGCAGCGCCATATCGAATTCATAGCCGAAGCCAAACGTCGACTGCACATACCTGTGGTGGCTAGCGTGGATTGCTACCAGTTCGAGAGTTGGATCAATTGTGTCCGAAGTTTCGAGGATGTGGGGTGCGACGCTTTGGAGATAAACATATCTCTGTTGCCATACGAGACAAGTATATCTGTGGAGGATGTGGAGCGTCTGTACCAAAATGTAATCACCTCGCTTCGTCGCATCGTAAACATACCGATAGCGGTGCAGGTGAATCCGTATCTGACCGACATGGCCAAATCGGTGCTGCAACTGTCGTGGATGAACATAGGTGGGGTAACGTTGTTTGGCACCCCTGACAACTTCGACATTGATATCGCTAACCAGCAGATAGCGTCGATCGCAGCGGGACGGCCCCGCAAGGATTGTGCGGAAACGCTGCGTTGGACGGCGGTGCTGAGCGATAAACTGCGCTGCGGAATCTCTGCAGCCCAAGGGGTGGCAACAAGCGACGATGTGGTGAAACTGTTGCTGGCGGGGGCTCAGACGGTACAAGTGCACGACTGCCTACAGCAGCAGGGGATAGATTATATACAGAAACTGAACGAAGGCCTGCGGACTTGGATGGAGCAACAGGGCTATGAGAGTATTGAGCAATTCCGTGGCAAGCTGGCTTTCAAAGGCAACGAAGTGGCGCAGATGACGCTCCGTATCCGTAGAATGATGGAAAATGGCGTGTGACACTTTAACGCTATCACACGAACTTAAACATAAAAAAAACTATAAAAACTGAACATGGAACTGAAACGTCTGTTTGACATTCCCGAATACCGCAGGGAAACCAATCCGTCGAGACCGGTATTTTGTTATAAAGAGTCGGGCGAGTGGAAACATCTATCGGTCGATACCTATATTGAGAAAATCACTTTGGTCAGCTACGGCCTTCTTTCGTTAGGCCTGCAGCGTGGCGATAAAGTGGCGCTGGTCAGCACCGGTCGCCCCGAGTGGAATATCCTCGATATGGCAGTGCAACAGATAGGTTGTGTACTGGTGCCCATTTACCCTACCATCAGCGAAGAGGACTATCGCTATATTCTCGACAACTGCGAGGCCAGGTTGCTGTTTCTCGAGAGCTACGACCTGACGCGCAAGATACGGAACGTGCTTCCCGAACTGGAAAAGATTGAGGGCATTTACACATTCAAACCGTTGCCTGCCGCTGCCGAGCCACTCGATCAGCGCAAACTGGGTACGTTGGACGATGTGATGAATCTGGGTTCGGAGCATCCGCAGCCGGCGCTCCTGCAAGAACTCAAGGGCAGCATTGGTCCGCGCGATTTGGCCACGATTATCTACACCAGCGGCACCACGGGTTCTCCCAAAGGCGTTATGCTCTGCCACGAGAACATCCTGATCAATATCCATGGCGTCGAGAAGACCCCCAAGTCCTATTTCACCCGCTCTATGAGTTTCCTGCCGCTGTGCCATATCTACGAGCGCATGATGAACTATTTCTATCAGTACATGGGCTACGAGACATACTACCCCGAGGGTTTGAGCACGGTGGTGAACGACCTTAAATATGCCCGTCCTTACATCATGACGGCTGTGCCGCGTTTTATTGAAAAAATGTATGACGGCATCTATCGTAAGGGTAAGAAATTGAAGGGCTTCAAACGTTGGATTTTCCAAAGTGCCATCAACCATGCTCAGAAGTACGACCTTGACGGTACGACGCGCTGCTACGAGAGGAAGCGCAAGATATACGACAAATTGGTCTATAAAACCATACGGGAGAACTTTGGCGGATGCTTGGAGATGTTTGTGAGTGGCGGTGCCGCCATCCAGCCGCGCCTGGCCAAGTTCTTCACATGTATCGGTATGGATATCTACGAGGGGTATGGTCTCACAGAGACAGCTCCTGTCATCGCTGTCAGTTCGCGCGAACCCAATGGCCGCAAGCTGGGCACCACAGGGCTGCCGCTGCCAGGGTTGGAAGTGAAAATCCTGGAAGACACCAACGAGGTGGTATGTCGCGGAAAAAGCGTGATGCTGGGCTATTACAAAGACCCCGAATTGACAGCCAAGGCCATCGACAAAGACGGCTGGTTCCATACGGGCGACACGGGTGCTTTTGAACCCAAAGGACAGTTGCGCATCACCGGACGCACCAAGACGATGTTCAAGACGTCGATGGGCAAATATATCAATCCCGAAATAATCGAAGAGCGTTTCAAGGAGTCGCCCTTCATTCAGGACATGATGGTGTTGGGCGAGAACCAGCGTTTCGCTGCTGCTCTTATATTGCCCGACTTCGACTTTCTCAAAGAATGGCAGGAGCGTCACGGTATCCATATCGAGTCGAAAGACGCGATGGTTGCCGACAAGAAAACGCTGGCACGCTTCCAGCGTGTGGTCGACAAATACAATGAATCTTTCGGTGCCACAGAGCAGGTCAAGCGCTTCAGGGTGCTGAATGATTCGTGGACCGAAGCCAACGGCTGTCTGACACCGACGCTGAAAATCAAACGCAACGTGGTGTCAAGACGCTGCAAGAATGAAATAGAACATCTGTTTGAATAGAATGATGTTGTATCGCACACATTCAGACAATCCACGGCTAACAGCACTATAAAACTATCTCATGAACTAACACTCGCTTGTCTGTCAATTGATTTTATTCTATCACATACATTAAATATCTATTACTATGGATGAAAGAAACGTTAGTTTTTTCCGTTTTGAAGACTTGCGCATCTATGCGAAAGCCGTCGATTACAGCAAGTGGGTGCTTACTATGATGCAGCACCAGAGCAGCGAGGCCGAAAAGAACCTCTTTATCTCTTTCTGCCGCTCGGCCTACGACATTGTCCTGAACATTGCCGAAGGGTCGTCGCGCAACAAAGCCCAGTTCGAGCATCACATGCGCGTGGCCAAGACGGCTATCAGGGAATGCTTGGTGTTCACCACGATTGCTCGCGAGATGAGCTTCATCGATGACGAGCAGCAAGAGCAGTCGCGCAATATCCTGATGGATCTGACACGCATGTCGGGCGCCCTGATACTCTCGTTGCAGAAAGGTTCCCACCGTTCGCAAGGCGACGCATATCAGTCGTCGGATGATATGTCGTTTGATGATGATATGACAGCACCTACCGCCATTCCGGACTTTGAAAACTAAAACCTCATAAAAAGGACACCAGCACGAATCGGACAGACACCGATTCGTGTTGTTTGTTAGAAATACTCTATGTTACCACAACTACCCACACTCAACTACACCGATTCCGGCAACTTCTTCCTCATCGCAGGCCCTTGTGTGATAGAGGACGAACATTCACCTTTTGCCATTGCAGAGCGGCTGAAGGATATTACCGACCGCTTGCACATCCCCTTTGCCTTCAAGGCATCCTATCGTAAAGCCAACCGCTCGCGTGTCGATTCCTTCACCGGTATCGGCGACCAGGCGGGGCTTGAAGTGCTGAAGGCCATCCGCACGCAATACGCCGTGCCTGTGGTCACCGACATCCATGCCGAGGAGGATGCTGCTATGGCAGCACCCTACGTCGACGTGCTCCAGATTCCGGCGTTCCTGTGCCGTCAGACATCGCTGCTTGAGGCGGCGGCAAAGACCGGCAAGGCGGTCAATATCAAGAAAGGGCAGTTCCTCTCGCCGGAAGCTATGACCCACGCCGTGGACAAGGTGCGCCATTTCGGCGGAAAAGATATGATGCTCACCGAGCGTGGCACCACCTTTGGCTATCAGGATTTGGTGGTGGACTTCCGCAGTGTGCCCGAGATGCAGAAACTGGGTGTACCTGTGGTGGTCGATGTCACCCATTCGCTGCAGAAACCCAACCAGCCGGCAGGCGTCACGGGTGGCAACCCCGAGATGATAGAGACCATTGCCCGTGCAGCTGTGGCTGTCGGTGCCGATGGCATCTTTATGGAGACGCATCCCAAGCCGCAGGACGCCAAGTCCGACGGCGCCAATATGCTGCGTCTCGACCTGGTGGAGAACCTGCTGAAGCGACTGGTGGCCATCCGTCAGGCCGTAACAGCTTTCTGACCATAGCATGCAAGAGTGTCCCTTTCCGCCTCGTCGGAAAGGGGAGCTGTATATATTGAATAGCAACTGATAAATCCCAATATAACTCATGAAACTCAATCTCACACGCCCCATTGTCTTTTTTGATTTGGAAACCACCGGTGTCCAGGTGGGCCACGACCATATCGTGCAGATATGCCTCCACAAAGTGAACCCCGACGGCACCGAAGAGACCAGCACACGGCTGGTGCGCCCCGCCGACAGCGAGGACCATACCCTCCCCATTCCTCCGGAAACGACAGCCATCCATGGCATTAGCGACGATATGGTCAGGAACGAACCCTCGTTCAAGCAGCAAGCCGCCGAGATAGCCGGCTTTATAGGCGATGCCGATTTGGCGGGCTACAACTCCAACAAGTTTGATGTGCCGTTGCTGGTGGAAGAGTTTCTACGGGCGGGCTATCCCTTTTCGCTCAAGAACCGCTATCTGGTTGATGTGCAGAATATCTTCCACAAGATGGAGCAACGTACCCTCAAGGCCGCCTATCGTTTCTATTGCGACAAAGACCTTGAGAACGCCCATTCAGCCGATGCCGACACGATGGCCACCTACGAGGTGTTGAAAGCGCAGCTAGATCGCTACCAGGATGTGGAGTACGAAGACCGCGACGGCCGTGTAAGCAAGCCGGTAGTCAACGATATAGTGGCGCTGAGCCGTTTCTCCAATGCAGGGCAGTGGGCCGACCTCTGCGGGCATATCGGATACGACACCAAGCATCGCGAGGTGTTCAATTTTGGCAAGCACAAAGGCAAGTTGCTCTCGGAGGTGTTCGAGATGGAGCCCGCCTACTACGACTGGATGATGAAGGCCGATTTCCCGCTCAGCACTAAGCAGACGATTACCGAAGTGTACGACCGTCTCCGCCAAGACAAGATTGCCGCCCTGCAGGAGCATTTCAACAAGTAGCCACCTGCAGGAGGCCGTCAGGTTTGGTCTCCGCCGGCGGTAATGCCATTTCTCGCCAGTTAGCCATATAATATCAGTTATTCTAATGGCATGGTTTCATCATGCCTATATGTCGGATTGTCTCACCAGGGTGGGACAAGGTGTCTCACTAGGGTGGAACAAGTAGTCTCACCCCAGTGAAACAAAGTGTCTCACTACGGTGAAACAAGATGAGACACCTAAGTTACTTTTACTAAGTAGTATAGTAGATGCCTTCCATTCCCAATAGGATTGCTTCTTTGAGCCCGGCAGACAAACCATTATAGTAACGGAGGGATTGTTAAACCACCCGTGGTGTTGGTTCCGGAAAAATTAACATTTCCTAAGTTCAAGTAATAAATGCAACACTTTGGTGGAAAAAAAAACGAAAAGGGGCGCGTAAGCCATAAAACATTCAAAGGGGAAGCGCAAAAGAACTGCGGAATCCCCTCTGGTTGCGGAAAAATGTTTATCTTTGTGCTCCTTCCAAAAAACCAAAGATGGCACATTTATCCGAAATGCAAAGGTACAAACTTTCCTGGATGCTGGAAAATAAATTTTCCAAGACACGTATTGCTAATGAGTTGGGAGTGAACAGGAGCACTGTCCACAGGGAACTGAAGCGCAACCGCAACCGGCAAACCGATGTCTATGACCCGAAGCTGGCACAGCAAAAGTACAAAAGGCGCATGCGTGACAAGCCCAAGCGCATCCGTCAAAAAAAACGTCAAAATTGAAGGTTTCTAAGTTTTCTACACCAATTGTGGAGGAGGTATATAAAGCCATTAAGTTAAATCGAAAGGCGAAGTATTGTGGCTTCAGGATAATCTTGGAGTTAGCGAGAGTACTATTTTACGCGCCATAAATGATTTAAAGGAACTTGGTTATATCAACAAAGAACACTCGAAGATAAAGGGGGGATGGCAACTATTAAAGTGATTAAGGTATGGTATTTGAGAAGTGTGGGGGGGGCTGAGGGGGTGTCTAATACACTGTAGCCGTATGCATCACCGCTTCATTTGATGCGGCAGGAGAGGATCGTGCGACCGTTGAGAGTAGCTTCCAACGTGTCGTCTATCTGGATGGGGACGGGCGGAACGGGGCTGCTGGTGAAGATGTAGTCGCCTGTCCGCAACAGCATATAATGCGAGAGACGGCTGATGAGCCGGTCGACGGTAGGACGTAGGGCTTCTATATGGTATCGAGCTGCCTCTTCCCCGTTTTTCTGCAGGGTGACGACGGCATCCGACGGGGTCTCTCCGCAAGGGACAAACTCACCGAGAACTGCCGACCCGTCGAAACATTCCGATGGCGTCCACGGCTGCCCATGGGCAACGTGTTGGCGCTGCAGGTCGCGTGCAAAGATGTCGAGACCGAGGGTGACCTCCCGATAGTATTTGTGGGCAAAGCGCTCCTGAATGCTCTTGCCTACCTTGTCGATGCGCACCACGACATGAGGTCGGACACAGATGTCGTTGGAGAAATCGGGATAGAAGAATGGCATCCGTCCCAGCAGCAGTGCGCTGTCGGGTTTGAGAAAGAACGACGGTTCAGCACTTTCGGTATCGACGACGCAGATGATTTTCATGACAATGGCAGTCGGTAGAGGCGGCTATTTGATGATGGTGTATTCCAGGAAGATGGTCTGGGTGATTTGCTCTCCTTTGACACGCAACGTCAGGGGCAGGATGGCTCGTGCGGCTGGCTCGGCCTTGCGGTTGTCCATGGCGAGGTGTACGACGAGGTCGCTGCCGGGTGTCAGTTTGCCGTAATCCACCACACGTACATTGGGAAATCCGGCGCTGATGAAGTCAAGGGCTTGCTCCTGGGTCGCGTTGTGATGGAAGTGGACCTCTATATCGGCCACCTCGCCGGCAAAGTACGTGCCGATGTGCATGGTCCTTGACGGGAATTCGAGGCAGCTGTAGTCGGATTTGGTGCTGTTGTCTTCATATTGGTAGTTCACCAGCTCGATACGTCGTTCGAGAGAGGCATCGACGCTATATACCGAACGGGCGGCATCGCCTCTGTCGGACGACACCCCTTTGCCGGCGTGGCTGCTGCCGTAAGGGGCTTCGTTGATTTGCAGCGATCCGCTGCCGTGCGACCCGATGTAGTGTGCCAGAGCTCCGTGGTTGAACGTCATCATCTGGTTTACGATGGAGGCAATGCGGCGTTTGGAGAGGTTGAAGTTGTATTCACTGGAATGCAGCGGGCTGGCGTAACCTTCCACGGTGAGTTTTACATGCCGTCTGGCGGCGAGGTCATCAATCAGCAGTTCCATGAAAGCGTTGAAACGTTTGCAGTTGCCGTATACATCGCGGGTGAAGAAGGTGTCCACAGCTGCCATGATGGAGTCTCGCTGATGAGTGTCGCGGATGCCGGCAAAGGCATTCTTGTATTCCTGACGCATGAACATGTAGCGGTTGTATGTCTGAAAGTAGGTGGCAGTGGTGGTGACGGCTTTGGATTTGGGGTCGGGCTCGTCGTTGTGGAAGTAGAGCGATATGGGCAGCAGGTCGATGGGAGCTTGTTTGCGCGTGACTACGGCAGGCACGGGTTTCGGCGCAGGTTTCGGACGTGTGGTGTCCACTTTTTCCAACTCCCAGCGGTATATGTCGTTGCAGCAGGTGTTGCCGCTGATGTAGAAGGAGCCGCTGCGGTTGGAGGTCAGATAGCCGCAAGGGGCTTTCTGTTTGGAGGTGGGAAGGTTGACGGTGAAATAGATGTCGTTGGCAGGTGAGTTGAGCGTTTTGCCGAGATTCTGCGGCACTTGCCAGCTGTCGCGACTGCCCACGGAGTAGAAAACGTCGTAGCCGCCGTAGCCATAGTGCCAGTCGGATGAGAAGTAGAGCTTCCGCTCTTCGTTATCGTAGTATGGCGTGATTTCGTCGCCGGGGGTGTTGACGGGCGTGCCCAGATTGATGCAAGGGCTCACGCAGCTGCAGTCGGGTTTGACGATGGTGTACCATATATCCATACCCCCCAGGCCTCCTGGGCGGTCGGACGAGAAGTAGAGTATCACGGTGCTGTCGGGCAGATAGCCCACGGTGGGTTGGGTGCTGGAGTAGCCCGCCATATTCACATTGCCGCCCAGGGGGCGTGGTTTCGACCATCGTCCGTCGGCATAGTGGGAGTAGAAGATGTCGCAGGGGATGGAGCTGAACGTGTTGTCCTCGGTGCAGAGGTTGAAATAAACGGTCTGGTTGCGGCGGTCGAAGGCCACATTGCCGGAGTGCGCTTTCTTGCTGTTCAGTCCCCAGCTGTTGAGTACCGACGCCTGGGGCTCTCCGTCGGGGGTGATGGACGATTCGTATATCTGCATCAGCACCAGGTCGGTGTTGATGACGTTGCGGCTGCCGGGGCGTGAGATCTCACGGATGGAGGAGAACATCAGCAGGGTGTCGTTGATGCGCACTGCCCCCGATTCGCTGTTGGCGGTGTTGACGTTGCGGTTCTCCTGGGTCACCTGATAGCGGAAGGGCTGCAGCGGGTGCTGTGTGCTGTCAAGAATCCATTGGCAGGCCTTGATCTCTTGTCGGGTGCGGGCCTCCAGTGCGCTGTCGCCTGGGTTGATGCTCGCGTATTTGCGGAAGTATATCAGGGCAGAGTCTGGCTTGCCGTCGCATTTGTACATGAGAGCCAGGTAGAAAGCACTCTGCGGATAGGTGGCTATGGAGGAGCTTAGGGCCAGCCGGTGGTAGTACTTGACGGCTTGGGTGTAGCCGTGGGACATGCGGCACGCTTCTCCCAGCTTGTAGGTAAGCTCGGGCGAGGCATCGGTGGGCTCCGCCTGCAGATATAGGTCGAGTGCCTGCTTGTACAGACCGGCGGCAAAGGCCTCATCGCCTTCTATCTGGTATTCGCTCTGGGCGTGGAGTTGCGGCATCGTGGTGGCGATAAAGCCGATGAGGAGGAGTAGGATTCTTTTCATATTATTGAGGTGTTGGATGGCTTGTGGGCAGGTTATGGTTACATGATGGGGCATGGCATGACTTTGCGGACCACCTTCTTGTTCTTGTTTATCCGGTAGACCACGCCCAATTCAAACGCACCGATGCTTTTGGAGGCAGGGGTGAGTTTGGACAGGTTGGAATCGTAGTTGAGCATGTATATGAAGGCATTGTGCTCCAGGGTGAACAGCAGGTAGGCGGCATCGGCCCAGCGGTAGTACGCTCCGGCTGAGAGTGCTGTGGTGCCTGACGTACCCTCCGAGAGGTACCATTTGGCATCGCAGCCGGTGATGATTTCGGTGTTGTTGTGCTGCAGCTGGCAGGCGAGCAGCGGCAACACGGACCACGATGGCCATCCGCGGTATTCGGCACGCAGGTAGCCGTTCATCTTGGGTTCCAGGTAGGTGTCGTCCAGTCTGAGATAGGAGATGTTGGGACGGTTCAGGTTGCGTCCCGACAGTCCCAGCTTGATGTACAGCATGTCGTGCGGCTGGTAGAAGAAAGCCACGCCGGCACCGAGGGTGGGGTAGTTGACCGTGGTCTGCTCAAACCCTTCCGAAGGGTCGTAGAGCGAGGCCTCCGATGGGTTGAAACCGGCTTGCCCATATCCTGCTTCGAGCCCGACGGAGACGTAGGTGTCGTTCTGTCCGAGGGCATGGAAGTAGGAGAGTATGGCGGTGCCCGAGGTGGATCCGTACTGCAAGGTGCCGGCACGGTCGTTGTAGATGTAGCATCCCACGTTGAAGCCGTCGCGTTGGTAGCGGCGTTTCTTGATGGAGAACTCAGCGGTGGCAGCCACCGTCTGGAAAGCATCGCTCACGCTGGCCCACTGGTTGCGGTAGATGACACCGAGACGCCCTGTGCCGTCGAAGAAACCTGAATAGGCAGGGTTGAACAGGATGGGGTTGACGTCGATTTGGGAGAAATGGATGTCTTGCGCCTGAAGGGTGTGCAGCGACGACAGAAGGAGCCCTCCCGCAAGCATCCGGAGGAGCCGGTGGCGAGATGTGTGGCGTGGTGTGTTTCTGTCGTGGGTCAAGGCGAGGTGTCTTTTGGGGTTAGCTGCGGGTGTAAGGGGGCAGCGAGATGTCGGCAAACTCCCCTTTGAGGTATTTGAAGTATCCGGCGATGCCCACCATGGCGGCGTTGTCGGTGCAGAATTGGAACTTGGGCACGAAGACCTCCCAGTGGTGTCGCTCGCCCATGCGCTGCAACTCGTTGCGCAGATAGGAGTTGGCACTGACGCCGCCGGCTATGGCCACCTGACGTGTGCCCGACTGGAGGGCGGCTTTCTCGAATTTTTTCAGCAAGAATCCGACGATGCACTTCTGGATGGAGGCGCAGAGGTCGGGCTTGTGTTTCTCGATAAACGCAGGGTCTTCTGCTAGCCGGTCGCGGAGGAAGTATAGGAACGATGTCTTGATGCCGCTGAAGCTGTAGTCCAGCCCAGGGATGTGCGGTTGGGCAAACTGGAAGGCGTCGGGGTTGCCCTCCTGAGCCAGTCGGTCGATTATCGGACCGCCAGGATACCCCAACTCCATGATTTTGGCTGCTTTGTCGATGGCCTCGCCAGCGGCGTCATCGATGGTCTGTCCCAGCACCTCGATGTCGAAATGGCTGCGCAGACGGATAATCTGTGTGTGGCCGCCCGACACCAGCAGGCACAGGAATGGGAACTGCGGCACGCGGCTGTCGTCGTTCTCTTTGATGAAGTGCGACAGCACATGGGCCTGCAGGTGGTTGACCTCGATGAGAGGGATGTCGAGTGCCTGGGCGAAACTTTTGGCGAACGACACACCCACGAGCAGCGACCCCAGCAGTCCGGGACCGCGGGTGAAAGCCACTGCGTCAATCTGGCGCTTGTCGATGCCGGCATCGCGGATAGCGGCGTCGACCACAGGCACGATATTCTGTTGATGGGCGCGGGAGGCCAGCTCGGGCACTACGCCGCCGTATTTCTCGTGTACCTTCTGCGATGCGATGACGTTGGAGAGGATGCGGTCGTCGCGCAGCACGGCAGCCGAGGTGTCGTCGCACGAGGATTCTATGGCTAATATGATGGACATGATGTTGACTTAAAACGTGTTGTCTCCTATGCATGTGCCCAAACCAAGCCCATGCTATGAATTTGCAAAGATATGAATTTATTTAGAAACTGTTTAAAATTAATTCAATGTTTTTCTTAAAGCATCTAAACGACATATTTTTCTTCTTTCCTCAGTTACAATGGAACCCCATTGCGCCTTCGGAGAGAATAAAAATCTGTCTGTTTATATGCATAACAAATACCATCAATCAAATTTAAACAGTTTCTTGTATTACAACGAACGTTTTTACGCAATCTTGCCGTCTGTTGGCTCAAGGGTGTCTTTTTTCTGAGGGAGATTCGGCTGTCTCGCTGGCGATTCATGCCGTCGCCAGCATATTTTCGGAGGGGCTGCGACGATGACTTTTTCCTATGCTCTCCAGCCCTTGGAATTTCCCGTGGAGACTTTCGAAAATCCCGAGGAGACTTTGAAAAGTCCCGAGGAGAAATTTGAAAGTCTCGAGGAGAAATTTCACGGTCACGAAGAACCCACTTCAAGGGTTCTCCACGTTTTTTTCGCTGAAAGTGCCGTCAGGCAATACTAAAAACGGAAAATGCGTGTTATTATACGTGTTATTATATATAATATACATTTAGCTTATCAAACGTTTCTGGAACATAACGGGCAAAGTGGCCTTGTGGCTGGGGGTGACGCTCTATGTGGTGGTGGCTTTGGCGAACTATTCCGTCGTTCAGTCGCTCGCTGGAGCGGCGGCAAGCCGTCACTTTACCAAGGCGTGGGGAGGCGAGACACGTGTGGGCTCCCTCAGCGCCAACCTGTTCGACCATCTGGTGCTGCGCGACATCCTGATGGTCAACCCCGAGGGCGACACTGTGGCTGTGGGCGAGAAGATAGCTGTGCGTTTCCGTCGATTTCCGGTCTCTGGTGGCGGCCTCAACCTGGAGCACGTCCTCCTGAAAAATGTCACCTACCATTTCAGCAACGACACTACGGGCATCAACCTCTCCTATATCACCGATTACTACAAGAAGCCCCAGAAGGACACCACCCGCCACGGGGCGTTCGTGGTCAGGGTGAAACATCTGGTGATGCGCGACGTGTGCTATAAGATGAACCTCAACGCCAAACCCCATGTGCGCAAGTTCCCCTATGGTGTGTATGTGCAGGACATGGAGTTTCGCAATATCAACGCCCGGATGAGAAATGTGCGCGTCGATGCCGACCATGTGACTTGCCGTTTCGACCGCTTTGCCGCCCGTGAAAAGTCGGGCTTCGGAGTGCAGAACATCAAAGGCAACGTCTATGTGGCTCGCAACGGCATCAGCGTGACCGACTTCGAGGTGCAGACCGACAGCTCTGACCTGCGGCTGGACGCCATGCTCAAATACACCGACTGGGAGTCGATGGGGCAGTATGTCGACAGTGTATACATGTGCGTCAGCATCCATCCTGGCTCTGTAGCCAATATGGTCGATGCCGCCTGGTGGGCTCCCGCCCTTTGGGGTATGGACAGCCGCATTGCGCTGGAGGGGTACGTGCACGGACCTGTCGCCGACATCCATGCCGAGGACTTCTGGCTCCGCTTTGGCAAGGGCTCAGAGGTGCACCTGGATGCCGCAGTCAATGGGCTCCCTCGGATAGATTCAACAATCTTTGATTGCACCCTCCACCGCCTGGCCTCCAACTATGAAGACCTGACGGCTGTGAACCATCCTCCCCGCTACAAGGTGAAGGTGCCGCAGTTGCTGGAGCAGCTGGGGGCTTTCGATATGTCAGCGACAATGAGGGGCAGCATCAAGGACTTCAATGCACAGGCAACGGTCAACAGCACAGAAGGTACGCTGGATCTGCTGGCCGACATGCGTTACAATGAGCGTGAGAGGGGCTATGCCTATCAGCTTGAGGCCGCCTCGGAACAGTTCCAGGTGGCACGGCTTTGGCCCAACGAGTGGCTGAAGGATGTGGGCTTCCGTATCACAGCCGATGGCATCGGTTTCGACCCGAAACGGATGAAAGGAACGCTGGAAGGCACCTTGAGCAACGTGCAGACGGGTGCGACGCGGCTGGATGCGGCCAAGGTGAAGGTCACGGCCGACAGAGGGCGCTATTCAGCAGATGTCAGTGTCGACGACGCAGTGGCGGACATGGATGTGCAATGCCGAGTGGTGCCGCAGGACGACAGGATGCAGTCACAGGTCGATGCCCACGTGCGCCATCTCGATATGAAGGCATTGGGTATTGCCAAAAACGAAGAAGACTCTCTCCTGACGGTCAGCACGCAGCTGAAGGTGCGGGCTTCATGGCAGCAAGAGGCGCCGCTGCAGTCTGCACTCAACAGCATGACGGGAACTGTGCGCATGAACGACACGCGTCTGGCCAAGAACAACTCGCTGCTGAAGCTGGACGACGTGAAGCTGCAGGCCGACATGGACAATGGTCGTCGCAAGCTGAAGCTAACGAGCGATATCCTGGATGCCAATGTAGAGGGCTATTTTGACTATGAGGACTTCCCCATGGTGGCGCAACGGTTCTGCAACCAGTTCGTCCCCGTCTATTATAATCCGTTTGCTGACAAGCCGGTCGTGGATGACTACGCTCCGATAGCCGATGTCATGGTGGACATGACGGCTGTGTGGACCGACGGCAAGCACCACATGGAGGATTTTCTGCCTAAATTGCGTGTGTCCAAAGGTACACGCCTTTGGTGTACCTATAATTTCACCGAATCGATGAAACTGGTGGTCACCTCTGACTCCATCGCCATGGGAGGCATACAGCTGAGGAACGTGGCTGTCAACGGACATGATGTCGGAGGCCGTTACAAGACGGATGTCGATGTCGATGCTCTGATGCTCGGAGCGACGGAATTGATGTCGGGTACCGAGATTGTCATTTTCTCAACATCCGATGAGGCGACATGCTCGGTGGATTGGAACGACCATCACGACCCAGTGTCCAAAGGCAGTCTGGAGCTGTTGTTGCAGAGCGATATGGCTGGCAACACATTACGGCTCATGAACAGCAATATCGTCTTGAGGGGCGACGTATGGGATGTGGAGAACACCACTCCGATAGCTTTTGCCAAGAACTACCTTCGTGTGGACGGGGTGCGTATCAGTAGCGAAGATCAGATGCTGTTGGTGCAGGCATCGAAAGCCCAGCAGGAAGACGACAAGATAGGTCTGACCGTGGATAATTTCCAGCTGGGTCAGTTGGATTTCCTCTTGGGCAATGCCGGAATTTCACTGGACGGTATCGTGGATGGCAATGTCCATGTCTCTGATTACTCCAAGATTCCTCATATCAACGTGCGCCTTGATGTGGAGGATTGCGTGGTCAACGACCAGCCGTTGGGCGATGCTTTGCTGCGTTCGCACTGGGATGCGCAGCGCAACCGTCTGTATCTCTCGCTCGACACCCGTCAACAGACAGACATAGACGAGCGTCAGCCCCTGAAAGCGCAGGGCTATGTCGATTTGGCCAGCAAGAACCGCGACATGGAGTTCAACGTGGACTTTGACGGATTTTCACTGGAGTCGGTAGCTCCGCTGCTGTCTTCATTCTCCTCCCATCTGGAAGGCGAGCTTCATGGCAGTTTCGTAATAGCCGGCAGTTTAGAATATCCGCAGCTGCGGGGCGATGCTTATATCGAGAAGGCATCGTTGCTGGTGGATGCGCTGAATGTCCAGTACACTATCGACGACACCATCTCGTTTACCAACAATGAGATACTCTTCGACCATATCGCGATACACGACCCGCAGAACAACACGGCATTGCTGAGTGGAAAGATCTCCCACTCGCATTGGAATGATTTTAATTTCGATTTGGTGCTGGATACCCGAAATCTTATGCTTCTGAACACCACAGCCCACAACGCCACGTATTATGGCAAACTGTATGGCGCTGCTACGGCTGTCGTGTCGGGTCCCATGAGCGATATGTCGGTCAACGTCATTGCCAGCACGCGTCCAGGCAGTTCGCTGACGCTGCCTGTCAACAACAAGAAACAGGTAAAGGAACTCGGTTACATACGCTTCGACAATGTGGAGGTTGAATCCGACAGGGATGCGCGTGGTCGTCGTGCGGAGAACGGTGGTCTGGATGGTTTCAGCTATCGGTTGGTAGCCAATGTGGAAGTGACCCCCGATGTGCGGTTGAATATACCGATGGATTTCTCTCAGATGTATGCCGATGCTACAGCCGTGGCGTCGGGTGAGCTGCGCTACGAGACGGCGACAGACCGCAAGCCGACACTGACGGGTGCTTGCGAAATTGCCAGCGGCAGCATGAACCTGACATTTATGAGCATCCTGCAGAAGGAGTTCTCCATTTCGAGCGGCAGCAGTATCCTGTTCCCCGGCAATATCAGTGATGCCACATTCTCGTTGGAGGCCGTCTACCAGCAGCGTGTCAATATGTCGTCGCTCACGGGAGCGGACGCTTCGATAGAGAACAGCTCCAAGGTGATACCTGTGCAGAATGTTATCCTGCTGAGTGGGACTCTCCAGAATCCGGAGGTCAATTTCGACATCCGTCTGCCCAATGTAGATCCGAGCGTGGAAGAGGAGGTGTTCTCCTACGTGGACCGTAGCAACGAGCGCGATATGCTGAATCAGACACTGTCGTTGCTCTTGTTGAGCCAGTTCTACAACAACACGACCAGCGGGTCCTCGAGTCCATTGGACAACGGTCTCTCCAGCGGATATGCGGTATTGGCCAATTCGGTGGGCAATGTGGTCAGCAACATGGTGCAGTTTGTCAATGTGAATTTCGACTACAGTGCCGCCCGTGAGATGTCCAACGAGAAATTTGATGTCGGCATCAGTCGCGAGTGGGAGAAATTCTATTTCGAGTCCACATTGGGCTTCGGCAGCGATGCCCGTGAGTTGAATGGCAACGAGAATGGATTTACCGGGGATATCCTTGTCGGGTATAAGCTGAGTCCGCAGATGCACCTGTTCGTGTTCAATCGCAGCAACACCAACGACTACACCCGTGCGGACTTGCCCTACAAACAAGGTGTCGGACTGAAATTTACGAGAGATTTCGACAAGTGGAAGGACTTTTTTAAGAAGAACGGCAAGAAATGAAGATTCTCATCATAAGGTTAAGCAGCATAGGCGACATCGTATTGACATCGCCAGTGGTGCGCTGCGTAAAACAGCAGCTGCCCGAGGTGGAAGTGCACTATCTGACAAAACCTGCCAATGTCCCTATCTTGCAAGCCAACCCGTATGTGGATAAAGTGATTGTCTATGAGCAGGGACTGCGGAATGTGCTGCGTGTCATAAGGGACGAGCATTACGATTATATTGTCGACCTCCACAATAACCGTCGCTCTCGCTGGATACGACTTTTGACCGCTGTCCGCAGCAGTACTTTTTCCAAAGAGAACTTCCATAAGATTGTCTATATTGCCAGCCATCGCAATGTGATGTCTGGGCGTCACGTGGTAGACCGCTACTTTGATGCGGTACGTCAGTTGGGGATAACCAACGATGGTGGCGGTCTCGACTATTTCTGCCCCGACGAACCGCTGCCTGCCGTGCTGGCTGACGGTGACGTTCCGTATGTGGTACTGGTGGTAGGATCTAAGCATTACACGAAAACCATCCCTCCGGAACGGATAGCATATCTGGCCAACCATATCAGTGGGCGAAAGGTGCTGATAGGCGACCAGAACGACCGTCAACGCTTGGAGTCCGCAGGCGTCACATTGAATAGCGATGTTGTCAACCTTTGCGGGAAAACCACGCTGGGACAGTCTGCCAATATCATAAAGAGGGCTGCGTTGGTGGTGACACCCGATACGGGTATGATGCATATAGCTGCAGCATTCCATAAGCGGATGGTAGTGATATGGGGCTGTACCGCGGCTCCGTTCGGTTTTACGCCCTACAAGACGGAGTTTGTGGATTTCGCTGTCGACCTTCCGTGCCGTCCGTGTAGCCGTATGGGCTTCGACAAGTGCCCCAAAGGTCATTTCAAGTGCATGGTCGACCAGCCGTGGAAACGGATTTTGGATGTGATTAACCAGCAAATGGAGAAAGAATCATGAATATACCAGATACATTGTTAAAACCCCGGAATATCATTGCATCCATTCTTGTGATGCCGCTGTTTGTGATGCTGTTTGCCGTGGTCTACAATCCGATGTTTGGTCATGGTGCAGACGATCCGGGGGTGCAGCTATGGATCGACCATGCGGAATTTTGTATCACCATCCTCAGCACCATAACGCTGGGGGTTGTGGGTGTGAGCCGCTTGATATTCTACTTTGCTGCCCGTCGTACCTGTCTCAACCTGTTGCAATACCTATTCTGGCAGTTGATTGAATTTGCCATTCTCTGCCTCTTCGCCGATTTGTTTCTGGCGTTGTATTTCCATCAGAAATACTTTGTTCTGTTGCCGACGATTATGCTGTACGGGGCGTTGATTCTCTTTTTCCCTTATATCATCTCGTGGCTCTATTTCCGTGAACGCGACTTGGAGCATCAGCTGGCCGCGTCGCAACAGCGTGTCCAAGAGTTGCAGCTGGGAATGGAGAAGTCGGAGCAGGGGGCGATAAAGTTCGTGGATGAGAAAGGCACGGTACGCCTTGTGGTGAATGCCAGCCGGATAGTCTATATTGAGTCGGCAGGCAACTATGTCAACATCGTCTATGAGGATTCGGGACGGCTGGTCCGGTTCAGCTTGCGCAACACGTTGAAAGGCATCGAGCAGGTCTGCTCAGAGAATGATCTGGTGCGTTGTCACCGTTCTTATTTCATCAATCTCCATAAGGTCAAAATCCTGCGCAAAGGTCCCGAGGGCGTTTTCGCGGAGATGGACGCTGAAGGGGTGAGCGACATACCTGTCTCCAAGTCTTTTGCCAACGAAGTAATCAGATTGTTCAACTTATGAGATACACCGCATTTGTACTGTTTCTCGCAGTAACGCTGGCTGCCTGTGGGCAACAGCAGACCAATGGAGCTTTTAACGATTCGTTGGCTGTGGTCCATGCGCCATGGACCATTGACACTATTGACGGTCTGGTGCTGAAAACAGTGCAGTTTTCAGCCCAGGAACTATTCGGAGCCAATCAGTACATGGCTGTGTTGGAGGTGCCCCGCAAGTCGCAGTATATGCTGGCGTTTACGCATGAACAGCGTCGCACACTGACGAGCATACAGGGTAAGCGACATCATGCCGTGGCTGCCGTAAATGGTTCGTTCTTCGACATGGAGCGTCATAATCCTATCTGCTATCTTCGTATAGGGGGCAGGGATGTGGGCGAGAACACTCCAGGGACTGACAAGATTCATCGCAAATATTATCAATACGGTTCCATGTCGTTGCGTAAGGGGCGACCCTATATTTTCCGGACCGACAGCGCCCGTTGTTGGGAAACGTCGTTGCCCGACAGTAATATCATGACGGCAGGGCCGTTGCTTATCCTGGACAATGAGATTCAGCCGCAGCGCAACGACAGGACGTTCATCACCCAACGGCATAACCGCACGGCAATAGGTGTCAAAGCAGACGGCACAGTGATGTTGTTTGTTGTTGACGGTCGTATGAAAGAGTCGGCAGGCATGACAATGACAGAATTGTCAAAGACATTGCAGTGGCTCGGTTGTAAGGATGCGTTGAATCTGGATGGGGGTGGCTCTACCACAATGTGGCTGAAACCTCTGTCAAAGAGGATAAAAGCACAGGCACCCAACGGACTGGTGAATCATCCCTCCGACAACGGCAAGTATGATTACCAGGGAGAACGTGCAGTGTCCAATTGCGTCATCGTAGTGCATAAGTGATATGGATGATAGATTCTTAATCTACCGTGCTTCAGCAGGTTCTGGCAAGACATATACGCTTGTCAAGAAATATCTTGAGTTGGCTTTTTCCGTCAGCGAGGCGGAAGTGCCTCAACGTTTCCGCCAGATATTGGCTATCACCTTTACCAATAAGGCGGCCAACGAGATGAAAGAGCGCATCCTAAGGTATCTGAGGGAAATCATCGAGGATGCGGAGCACTCCCAGATGGCTGCCGATATCGTCGAGGAGACAAATACGACAATAGAAATACTGCGGAACAAGTCACGCATCTTGCATAAGGCCATCATCCATAACTATACGGATTTCTCTGTTTGTACCATCGACAGCTTCACGTTCAGGGTGGTGCGTACCTTTGCGCACGACCTGCATCTACCACTCAACTTTAATGTGCAGATTGACAAGTCCGACATTGTCCAGAGTGCGGTCGATGAGCTGATGGCTGCTGTGGGCACGGAAGGGGAGGAGGCCCTGACCCAGCTGCTGAGCCAGTTCGCAGCTACAAGGATGGCATCAGGAAGCGGCTATAACAGAATAGAAGACGACATAAAGTCATTGACAGAACAGCTGTTTCAAGAGAATTCGTCGGAGTTCCTGTCCAAGTTGGGCGTGCTGGACTTTGACCAGTTCTTGTCCATCAGCAAAAAATTGCGTGCGCTGATGCGGCAGGATGAGCAGTTCTTTAGAGACGAGGCACGTAAAGTGGTCGAGGCGACGGAACAGGCATCTCTGCGGAAGGAGGACTACTACAATGGCGGCAGGGGTACATATTCGTTTTTTGAGAACATAACGGCAGGAGACTACAGTGAACTTGGGCAGCCGAAGAGCTATCTCCAGAGCGGAAAAGTCTTTACCAAAGGTTACGAGCAGGATCCCGCAAAAGTCCGCCTCACGTCCGTCGTTCAGGAGGCCTATGAGAATATCAACGCCCGGGCTGTCGCGTACCACACCTACCGTATGCTCGCAGATCATATCTTTGAACTGGCACTGCTCAACCGGTTGCAGAAATATGTCGACCAGTACGCTGGCGAAAACGAGATAGTGCCGATATCCGATTTGAGCAAGCGGATATTTGAAGTCGTCAGGGCGGAGCCAGCACCTTTCGTATATGAGCGCATAGGCAGCCGCTATAAGAACTACATGATAGACGAGTTCCAGGATACGTCGAAGATGCAGTGGGCCAATCTGCTGCCTCTGTTGGCAGATGGCATCGCGGGAGGTAATATGTCGCTCGTGGTAGGCGATGGCAAGCAGGCCATCTATCGTTTCCGTCAAGGTGATGTTGACCAGTTCATACAATTGCCGCATGTGGACAATCCCATGCATGGCGCGATATTCGAATACCCGGGAGTCAGCAAGGTGGAGAATCTGGGATATAACTTCCGTTCCCGAGAGGCCATTGTGACTTTCAATAATGACTTTTTCCCGTGGCTGATTGATAAATATTACAATGACAATGACTTGTTGAAACAGATTTTCAATCCTGATTATTTGACACAAAAACATAAGAAAGAGGGTGGATATGTGCAGCTGGCTTTCGGCAAAGGGCTGGCGGAGATGTATCCGCAGGTGCTGCAGGAACTGGAGACTCTCGTCTGTGAGAAAGGGTATCGATACAGTGATATAACGATATTGGCTGATAAAAAGGACACACTCTCAAACATAGCGCAGTATCTCAGTGAGCAAAGCATCCATGGCGATCATATACCGTTGGTGTCGTCCGAGTCGTTCCGATTGGATAACAGCAAGGTGGTTATGTTTCTGGTGTCGTTGTTGAAGTATCTCATAGCTCCGGGCGACCGACTGACAGTCTCCTCGGTGCTGCAGCGCTGGTCGGAACTCTGCCCCCAGGACAGGACGTTCTACCTGCAGATGCTCTCTGGCGAGGACGTCGATTTAGAGGCGATGCTGGCTCGAAAGGGTGTAGACCTGAACCCCGACGTGTTGCTTTCCATGACACTGCTCGACTGCTGCGAAGAATTGATACGCCTGTTTCATCTGGACGGCATGGAGAACAACTATGTGGCTGCGTTTCTCAACTATATCGTCAAATACGGAAAGAATCACCGGCAGGACATTGCTGAATTTATCAGCTGGTTCGATGAGAGAATGGAGTCCAAGACGGATTCGCTGTTCGCCAGTGCGACATCCGACACAAATGCCATACGTTTGATGACCGTACACAAAGCCAAAGGGTTGGAGGCGCCTGTCGTAATCTACCTGCTCCCCAAGAAAAGCAGCAGGAAAAAGAATATTTGGGTTGACGTCCCTCAAAGCGAGGCCGACAATCTGGCGTTGCCGATTAGCTGGATAACGGTGAACAGTAAGTGTTCCTCCAGTTTCGACATGCAGTTTGAACAGGAGAGCCGCATGGAGGATATGGACGATGTGAACCGGCTGTATGTTGCGCTGACCCGCCCCAAAGACCAGCTGCTGGTGTTCGCCGTATACAACCCTCCGAAAGGGAAGAAGAACGAGGTGCCCAAAGACTTCGGAGGGCGTCTTTATCAATATGCACTTGAGAAAGAGATGTCGTCACGGGTTCTTTCTGTGCAGGGAACTGCTGCAGAAGGGGACAGCGATGCATCGATAACGCTGTTCTCGTCGGGAAACTCGGAGACCAATCCATCGTCCGATACTCCCAAGGACGACGATACCACTGTCTCGCTGGATAATCTCTCCTATCCCTCTTGGACTCATAGGATAAGTATCGCCAGTACCCAGGAAGGGCTGTTCAACCAGCTGCAGTCCGACAGCATCCGTAGGGGACTGATGATGCATGAGATATTCTCCCATATCCTGTATGCTGGCGATGAGGATGCTGCAGTTGCCGACTATGCCCGAAAGAACGATGTGTCGGAGGAGGAACAGCGCTGTCTCCTCGCACAGATAAGGAATGTGGTGTATGGCGACGAAACAAAGGCGTTCTTTGGCACAGAATGCGATGTCAGGACGGAAACGCCTATCGTGTTCCATGGCAGCGTGTATCGTCCCGACAGGATTGTCATTGGCTCGGATGCCACATGGATTGTGGACTTCAAAACAGGCATGCCTTCACCCCGGTATGAGGAGCAATACCACACCCAAGTGACCAACTACTGCCAGGCATTGTCAGCCATGGGATACCCCCACGTGAGGGGCTATCTGCTGTACCTCTGCGACGGACAGTGCGTCCTCGCTGAAGTTTCTTAGAAGCTGTTTGAATTTGATTGATGGAATTTGTTATGCATATAAACTAACAGATTTTTATTTTCTCCGAGGGCGCGAAGTTTCGCAAAGTGAGTGCAGAGAATGCGTGCATTCTTTGCCGAGCCAAAGAAACGTTGGTGGAACCAATGGGGTTCCATTGTAACTGAGGAGAGAAGGAAAAAATGTCGTTTAGATGCTTTAAGAAAGCCATTGAATTAATTTTAAACAGCTTCTCAGTGTTTATTTTTTATAGCTGACGGCGACACCCTCGCATCCGGGGATGCGTTCATGACGTTCCATGCAGATTTGTTTGGAGTTGTTGAGGGTGCTGCACGATTTGTCATCTTCAGTGTAGGACTCCTCTTCATGCACCACCTCGCCTGTAGAGACGCAGCAGTAGCATGATTTCAAGTCGCAGGAATTCAAAGTGGCAATGGCTGCCAACATCAGAAGGATGATTGTGATTTTTTTCATATTGGGTGTAATTTTTTTTACGTTTTTTTTATAGTAATTCAATTTCATCGATGAACAACCAGGCCTGTTCTCCGGGGCTGGTGTGCCAGCTGGGCAGGAGGCCGTAGTTCTTGACCATGATGCGGTAGTAGCGGGCACTCGCGTGTCCGGTGATGGTGAATGTGGACTGACGGACATCGGTGCGACAGTTCCATCCAGGTTCGTGCATGGCGTTGTACGCAATCATTTCCAGCTTCCCAAATCTGCGCCACACGACGCTGTCGTTCGACGACTCGATGCTAATCTCTCTGGGGAAGAATATCCAGGAATGGCAGTCGCTCAGACAGTCCACATTGATTTGGGTGATAGTGCATTCGTGGAGCATGTCTATCACCATCTCGGCATCGGTGAGCCATCCCTGCCACCCGCCGATGCGGTAGTTGGTCGACCCTTTCATGCGGTCCACAAGACCATCTTCGCCGCTGTCTCGGTATTGGTTGTCGGGGTGTGTGATGTATCGCAGCTTCTTGTCAGCGACGAATCGGCTGAGGGAGTGCCCGACAATCGGACTGTAACCGCACGAGGGACTGTACGCAATGGCGCGGATATGGGTGTTTTCGCGTATGGTCAGGGGTGCGGTATAGCGAATCGAATTGGTGTCGGGATTGGTGCCGTCGAGGGTGTAGTATATGACAGCCGCAGGTGATGTGTAGGGGTGCATCTTGATCTCCACGGTAGTGCTGTCGCTGAAGCGTTTCTCCCAACGGGTGAAGTAGGGGGCTGCCAGTGCGGCGGGCTTGGCAGCGATTGCCTTGGCGGATGCCGTCCCAAACTCTTTGTGTGCCCGGGTACTCATGGCGAAAGCAAGGGTACATCCATTACGCAAGTCGCTGGCATGTATAATGTTGTCCTGTATATCAACGCCGTTGACGGAGGCACTTTTGACGTATGGACTGAAATGCCCTTGCCCTTCGCAGGTGATAGCGATTTGGGTGCCATTCTCCAGATGGATGGTGGCCTCTTCAAAGAGTGGACTGCCAATGACATACTGGTCGCTGCCCGGGCACACGGGATAGAAGCCCAAGGCACTCATGACGTACCATGCACTCATCTGTCCGCAGTCTTCGTTGCCGATAAGTCCGTCAGGATGTGAGGTATAGAATTCCTCGCATATCTGACGTACCAGTTTTGCAGTCTTGTAGGGCTTCCCTATCAGTGCGTAGAGGTAGGCGGCATGGTGCGATGGCTCGTTGCCGTGGGCATATTGCCCGATGAGACCGGCGATGTCGACTTGCGCTCTACCTTCCAGTCGGGCGTGGGTGTTGAACAGCGAGTCAAGGAAGGTCTCCATCCGTGCCTTGCCACCCATCATGGCGCAGTAGCCGGCAACATCGTGCGGCACATAGGTGCTGTATTGCCAGCTGTTGGCTTCGGTATAGTCGTTGTTGACCTCGGCAGGAGAGAAAGGGGTGACAAAGGCCCCGTTGCGACGGGCGTGCATAAAGCCATTGCCATCGAGCAGATGCCGCCACGACTGGCTGCGTCGCAGATAGGTCTTGTAGATGGATTGTATGCTGGCAGGGGCAGTACCCTCCGTAGCTGCTGTGCTGGCTTGCAGACCTTCCGCTGCCAGTTTCTGGGCATATTGGGCAATGCACCAGTCGTCGTAGGCGTATTCCAATGTCTTGCTGACCGATTCGTTGTCTTGCTCACTGTTCATGTATCCTTGCTGGGCGTAGGCGCGATGTGCCTCGGTGCGGTTGGAGGTGGCTACCATGGCATCGAGCAGCTCCCGCTTGAAACTGTCTGGGAAACTGTCGAGAATACCTGCGTTATAGGCATCAAGGATGACAGGGCAGGCGTGGTACCCTATCATGCAGTGGGTCTCTTGTCCGGCGAGCTCCCACATGGGCAGCTCGCCACGTTGCTCGTAGTGTTTGGCAAAAGTGTAGATGAAGTCGGCTGTGCGCTGGCGGTCAATCAGTGTCAACAGCGGATGCAGCGTGCGGTAAGTGTCCCATAGCGAGAACACAGTGTATATGCGTCGACCGTCCTCCACTACATGGATGCTGTCGTCGCCACCCCGATAGCGCCCGTCGGCATCGCTGAACAGATAAGGTGATGTGAAGCAGTGGTACAGAGCTGTGTAGAAGACCGTGAGGTCGTTGGGGTCGCTGCCCTTCACCTCAATTTTCCGCAGCTCTTTCTCCCATGTGGTTTTGGCCTCCTTGTGCACCTGCATGAAGCTTCTGTTGCCGTCGGTAGCCAGGTTGGCCAGTGCCCCCTGCTCGTCCACAGCCGAGATGGCCACGTGCAGCTCCACCTCTTTCGCATTGTAGGGCAGGTATACAATGGCTTTTGCATCACTTCTGAGGTTGTTGTCGCGGATATACTCGATATGGTCGATGGGCACATTGGCACGAAGGGCGAAATAGGTACGTTGGTTCGGGCTCCACGATGCCGATCGGCGGAAGCCGGTGATAACCCTGTGGGTGCTGTCGTATGTCAGGGAGCATGCCAGCGTCTTGTCGCGATGGGTAAGGTCGATGACGAACCCTTTCACGCTGTTTCTCGGGAACGAGTATCTGTGCACAGCTGTCCTTTCCGATGCGGTGAGTTCTGCCAGAATCTGCCCCTTGTCGAGAATCACGCTGTAGTACCCTGCCGAGGCGCGCTCGTTGCGGTGCGAGAAGTGCGAAGGTCCCGTCTGGTCGTCCACAAACGGCATCACAAGGATGTCGCAGTAGTCCTCACATCCCGTGCCGCTGAGATGTGTGTGGCTGAATCCGTAGATGGTGTCGTCGCTGTAGTGGTATCCGCTACAGCCGTCCCATCCGCTCAGACGTGTGTCGGGACTCGGCTGTATCATGCCGAAAGGCACGATGGCGCCCGGAAAGGTGTGTCCATGCCCGTCGGTGCCTATGAAGGGGTCGACGTATGAGGTCACCCCCCGGTGACAAGCCGTCAGCAGCGTCAGCAGGGAGAGTAATATTATATAGTATCTTTTAATCATGGGAATCCGTCTTTGTTTTGATTAGCGCCGCGGCACCCAGTATAGCCACCTCGTTGCTGGCCAGTTGTGACACGCGGATGTCGCAGCTGCCCTCGTAGATGTTGAGCAGGTGATGCCGGAACGACTCACGCAACGGCTTGAGTAGTGGCTCGCCCACGCGGGTCGGCCCACCCATCAGGAAGATGGCTTCGGGAGCCGAGAAGGTCACCGCATTGGCCATCGCGATGCCCAGCAGATACCCCGTCTGCTCGTATGTTTTGAGTGCTACAGGGTCGCCAGCGTTGGCTGCGTCGCCAATCATCTTGCTGGTAATCTCCTTCTCGTCCACCGAGGCGAGACTCCCTTTGTAGTCGGGCGTTGCTGCACGTAGCTCGCAGAATGTCTGTATGATACCGCGTGCCGAAGTGTATGTCTCCAAACATCCACGACGTCCGCAGCTGCATGGGCGTCCCTCGGGAATGAGAATATTGTGACCCAGTTCTCCGGCACCTCCGGTGCTGCCATGCACCAGCCGTCCGTCTACCACGATACCGCTACCCACGCCTGTCCCCAGCGTGAACATGATGAAGTGCCGCATCCCCTTCGCGCCGCCATACACCAGCTCGCCGTATGCCGCTGCGTTGGCGTCGTTGCTCAGCACCACAGGAACGTCCATATACTGGTGAATCTCTTTCTGAAAGTCGAGCACCCCCTTGATAGTGAGGTTCGGAGCGTTGTCCACACATCCTGTGTAGAAGTTGCCGTTGGGCGCCCCAATGCCGATACCTTCGATATGCTCCACATGGTTATCCTCCATCAGCGAGCGTATGACAGACATCATGTCCTCGATGTAGGGATGCAGTTGCGTGTATTGGTTGGTGGCGATGTTGCGACGGGCGATAATAGTGCCGTCGTCGCGCACAAGACCCATGTCCGTGTTGGTGCCCCCGATGTCGATGCCTATGGCGTAGGAACTCATGGTATTTATATATTATACAATGTATGCTATAACTCTTAGAGAGTGCAAAAATACAAATAAAACACGAAAGTGAGCCAGTAAAGAAAAAATATTTTTGTACATATTCCATATCAGAGTGTATTGTAGTTCGTTTATAAGGTGTTGATTCGTAGTGTTATCATGCCATGCTTGCGCTTGGTGTGATGAAACATTGTCGGACACCATTGAAAATATTTGTAACTTTGCAACTCGAAAATGCCGATTATGGAAGACAAACCGTTGGAGAAAATATTCTCGTTGGAGGAGATCGACCACGCCCGATTCTGGGGGCTCAATTACAAACTGCTCGATTTCGTCCGCATACTCTTTCCCAAATTGAAATTGGTGGCACGTGGAGAGATGCTTAAAGCCATAGGCAGTGCCGAAGATATTGAGTTCTTCGAGGGCAAGTTGAACGCCATGATGACCTATTACGAGAAGTTTGGTCGCATCAACGAGAACGCTGTTATGCAGATAATGGAGAACGGAGGCACCACGCCCGAAGCCGAGACCAACGAGGAAATTCTTGTCCACGGACGCAACGGCTTGCTCGTCAAGGCACGAACACCCAATCAGAAGATTCTTGTCGAGGCGGTGAAGAAGAACGATATGGTCTTCGCCATAGGCCCCGCAGGCACAGGTAAGACATATACGGCTGTAGCACTGGCAGTCAGGGCGTTGAAGAACAAAGAGGTGCGTCGCATCATACTGACCCGTCCCGCTGTCGAAGCCGGTGAAAATCTGGGCTTCCTGCCTGGCGATTTGCGCGACAAGCTCGACCCCTATCTGCAACCCCTCTACGATGCTCTGCGTGACATGATTCCGCAGCAGAAACTCCTCGGCTATTGGGAGGACAGCACCATCGAGATTGCCCCCTTGGCTTTCATGCGTGGGCGCACCCTCGACAATGCCTTTGTCATCCTCGACGAAGCACAGAACGCCACGACGGCACAGCTGAAGATGTTCCTGACCCGTATGGGGCGCAATGCTAAGTTCGTCATTACGGGCGACATCACGCAAATCGACCTGCCTCGTCATCAGAGCTCCGGACTGGTGCAAGCCACGAAGATACTGAAGGATGTGGAGGGCATTTCCATCGTGGAACTCGACAACAGCGATGTGATTCGTCATCGCTTGGTGACAAGGATCATCCGTGCATACGAAAGAAATATGGAGGCATCAGATGAAACGCAATCCCAACTGCAAGATTAACCTCGGGCTGCACGTCGTCGAGCGGCGTCCCGACGGGTACCACAATCTGGAGACCCTCTTTGTGCCTGTGCCTCTGTGTGATGAGCTGACCATCGAGAAAGCCGACACCTTTTCGTTCCAGCAGGAGGGTTTGGTGCTCGACAACGCTCCCGAAGACAATCTCTGTGTCCGCGCCTACCGTATGCTACGTGCTGATTATTCGCAGGTAGGGACTGTCGCGATGCGTCTCAGGAAGCAGATACCCTTCGGGGCAGGGCTCGGAGGGGGCTCGTCGGATGCCGCCTGCGTGTTGAAGATGCTCGCTGACGAGTTTTCGCTGTCGTGTTCGACAGAGGATTTGGAGCGTTATGCCGCCCGTCTGGGAGCCGACTGCGCATTCTTTATCAAAGGCATACCTGCCTATGCTACAGGCATCGGCGATGTGTTGGAACCGATAGATCTGGATATCTCCGGAGAACGTCTGGTACTCCTCAAACCCAACGACAAAGTCACCACAAAAGAGGCCTACGGAGGTATCGTCCCCAAGAAGAGCAGCGTCGACCTTCGCGAAGCCGTGCGACGACCTGTCAGTGAGTGGCGTGACCTCATAGTGAACGACTTCGAAGCGTCTGTGTTCCCATTACACCCCCGTATTGCATGGCTTAAGGGCTGGCTCTACCGACAGGGAGCGCACTACGCCTCCATGACAGGCAGCGGTGCAGCCGTGTTCGCCCTCTTTGACAAAAGTACCCGGATAGATTTCTCCGAGATTCCCCCGCAGGAGATACTCCTGAAGTGAATCCTCCAACCTCCATGTGATAGTTCGGAAAGGATGACTTCCACCTTCGAAATTGTCTTTTGGAACTATCTCAAGAGTGGTTATACTTGCCGTTTCTTGCATTTTGGGGTCTCTGGAGCCCAGTCAGACGCATTGATGCAAATCTTTTGTATTCAATACGCTAATGCCCGCCCTTTTAATATGTATTAAAATATATTAAAAATATTATTGTCCAACAAAAATAAATTCGTACCTTTGCAAAACTATTACTGCGTCATTACAAAAGCGCCTTTTTCCTTTTGTGACCGACGGTAGCGTAGCTGTGCCGCCAGATGATTAAGCAGTCCAGCAATCGTGAACAAGAAAACAAATCCATCATGAAAATCTTAGTCACAGGCGTAGCCGGGTTCATTGGCTACTATACTGCCAAACGGTTGTTGCAAGACGGACATGAAGTTGTTGGTCTGGATAATATCAACGACTACTATGCCGTCGAGTTGAAGTATTGGCGGTTGGAGGAATTGGGTATCGCCCGTGCAGCCATAACGGAAGGGAAGTGTCTGACGAGCACCAAATATCCCTCTTTTGGATTTGTCAAAGGCAGTATTGCCGACCGGGAGTTGGTGGAGAAGATGTTTTGTGAGATGGATTTCGACATTGTCATCAATCTGGCAGCCCAGGCGGGAGTTCGTTATAGCATTGAGAACCCCGACGTTTATATCGAGAGTAACATCATGGGTTTCTACAACATCCTCGAAGCGTGCCGGCATTCGAAAGACCATGCTATGCAAAACACGAGGCCGTCAGCATCCAGCTATCGGGGAGTCCAACATCTCGTGTATGCCAGCTCGTCGAGTGTTTATGGAGGCAACAAGAAGATACCATTCAGCACGGACGACCGAGTGGATACCCCTGTCTCACTCTATGCCGCCACCAAGAAATCCAATGAGCTGATGGCGCATTGCTACAGCAAACTCTATGATATTCCCACCACAGGTCTCCGCTTCTTCACAGTCTATGGTCCTGCAGGAAGGCCCGATATGGCTTACTTTGGATTTACCGACAAATTGGTCAGAGGGAAGAACATCCAGATATACAACTACGGCAACTGCCAGAGAGATTTCACCTACATCGACGACATTGTAGAAGGCATTGTAAGAATAATGGACATGCCACCCGAGCATAAGAAAGGCGAGGACGGATTACCCGTTCCCCCGTATGCCGTCTACAATATCGGAGGAGGCCAGCCAGAGAATCTACTGGACTTTGTTACCATCTTACAAGAAGAGTTGGTTCGTGCGGGGATTCTTCCAGAGGATTACGACTTCGATTGCCACAAAGAACTTGTCCCCATGCAACCCGGCGATGTCCAGGTCACCTACGCCGATGCCTCCGCATTAGCCGCGAAGACCGGTTTCACGCCTAAAACCACCCTCCGCGAAGGCCTCCGCTCATTCGCCCAGTGGTACAAACAGTACTATCGCCACTCACCAAGCAATACTTGGTAGCCCCGAAAAATGAGTGCAGAGAAAGCATGCTTTCTTTGCCGAAACGAAGGGGCGTAGACGAAGTCAAACCTGGCACAAGAAACTTGAAACTAGAAACCAGAAACTTGGAATTTGAAACGTGCAACTAGATTATGGATGTACAGTTTGATAAGACAAAGACACTGAATGCGTTGCTCTATGTGGCTAACCGCGTGCAGCGCAAGGACTTTCATAAAATATTCAAGATTATCTACTTCGCCGACCGGCAGCATCTAGCCGACTGGGGCCGCCCAATCACAGGCGACACCTATATCGCCATGGAGGCCGGCCCAGTGCCTTCGCGCCTGTACGACATGCTCAAGATCGTCCGTGGCGACTCCTACCTTCCCGACAGCGAGGGGCTTGGCAAGTATTTCCAGATAGAGAATTGGATGTACGTGAAGCCGCTTGAGGATGCGGATCTCAACAAGCTATCTGCCAATGAGCAGGAGGCACTTCAGGAGGCCATCAACAAGTACTCCATGCTCTCCTACGACGAAATCAAGGAGAAGTCGCATGATGTGGCCTGGCGGAGCACGGCTCGCGATTTCATCATCACCTGGGACAACATTGCCCGTGAAGCAGGATTGAACAGCGATGAGCTGGAGTATGTCAACGAATTCTCACGCCTTGAGACAGCATTAAGCTAAGAGGTCATGGCAAGTAGAAATACGTTGTCCGATTTAGAAAGTCTACGTGGCCTGTCCGTTGTTCCCGGAGCAGTGTTCATTGGCCCATGGCCAGGCGTTGGCCACGAGAAATTCCTCATTGTGGCTGGAGTGGCTGAAGACCGCATTCTGGTGTGTTCGGTGATGATCAATTCAGAAATCAATCCCTATATCCAGTGCCGTCTGAGGATGCTTTCCTGTCAGGTGTCGCTCAAGGCCAGTGACTACAGTTTCTTGAGCCACGATTCATACGCCAACTGCGCGCAGCCCATCCGTGCTAAGTTCGAGGTGTTCATGTCCGGCGAGCGCCGCTATTGTGGTATCTTAAATGAGGCAGACCTCACTCAGGTGCGGCAGAGCATTATAGCTAGTGGTACCCTGAGCTTGGACGAGATGAATACCTTCTTTAAAAAGAAATAGACCCAAACAAAAGGGACAAGTAGTAAAGATTAGGAATTAGAGAATTAAAGAAACCAGAAATTTGACACCAGAAACAAGAAACTTGGAACTTGAAACAATAAACTAGAAACCTGACACCTGAAACTTGAAACAATAAACTAGGAACCAGAAACCTGCTACCTGACCGCGAGGGAAGGCCTGCGAGCTTGATGAGCAAAACAAGGAACCTGAAACTAGAAACTAGAAACCTGAAACTTGAAACAATAAACTAGGAACCAGAAACCTGCTACCTGACCGCAGGGCAGGCCTGCGAGCCCGATGAGCAAAACTTGAAACAAGGAACCTGAAACCAGAAACAAGGAACCTGAAACTTGACACCAGAAACCTGCTACCTGACCGCAGGGAAGGCCTGCGAGCCCGATGAGCAAAACCAAAACCCTCCCCCATACCATGGGCGTATACGAAGAGCAAATAGTACCAGTTAAGATTTCGCATCTTGCGGAATATGTATCCCAGAGAAAGCGTATTTCTTTGGATGATGCTCTTGTGTACATATATGTGAACCCCATGTACGAGAGGCTTTATGATGAAGGAGCGAAGTGGTGGTATCTGAGTACGGAAGCGTTGTATGACGAGTTTGAGAATGTCAGGAAAGAGGAGAGCAAGGGTGTTACAAATGAAGAATTTGAGTTCTATACCTATAGTCTCGAGAAGTATGCTCGAGCCAAAGACCTCACCGGTCTGCAGGCGTTTGCCAAGTTTAAGCGCTATGGCGTTGATGATTTCCTAATAGACCATTACGACCTGTTGCATACGCAGGGTACAGGATATGTGATTGATGAGATTGACAGGTTCATACAGAGGAGGAAGAGGAAATGAGGTTATATCATGGTTCAAATATGGAGGTTCGAAAGCCCAGTCTTCTAAGGAGTCGGAAGAAAACCGATTTTGGACGTGGCTTTTACACCACCACCCAGAAAGAGCAGGCAGAACATTGGACATCCATAAAGATAGACAGGGCAAAGGTTGGCAGGCGTGTGGTATCGGTCTTTGAAGTGGACGACGATTTCCTGGCTAATCCCGAGTTGAAGATTCGTGAGTTTCATGGTCCGGATGAGGACTGGTTAAATTTTGTGGTTGCCAGTCGTAGAGGAGTGCAGCACGATTACGACTTGGTGTATGGTCCCGTGGCGAATGACAAGGTCTTCACTGTTGTGAATCTTTATGAAAGTGGAGTCTTGGACGCTCCTGCAGCCATCGCCGAACTCAAAGCCTATAAAACATACAATCAACTCTCCTTCCATACGCCTCGAGTCATCCAGGCCTTGCGGTTTGTGGAGAGTTACGAAGTAAAAGGGTAATTAGTAAAAATGACTTCTAATATTATTATTCCCAGTTTTGTCCTACAAAATGAATTTGAAAAGCCTTAAGAATATGAGCCATAAATGTTACATATCCTTTAAAACAGAGGATGAAGACTATAAGTCTGAAATCCAGAAAATGAAGGAGGAGGGAAAACTGGATTATATAGATAAGTCTTTGAATGAGCCAATAGACTCAGATGATCCTGACTATATTATGCGAAAGATACGTAAAGACTACCTATCTGATTCTACAGTAACCATTTTCTTAATAGGTACACATAGTAACGAGACATTGGGACTGGATGAGCAACAGTATATTAAGCGAGAGTTACAGGCTTCATTGTTTAATGGCGATAACAATTCTCGTAATGGCATTCTTGGAGTTGTGCTGCCAGAGATGTATGATGCAATATATAAAGGCAGCTACATCTGCTCAACTTGTGGTAAGAATCATACTTGGGTTTCAATTAATGATAATACGGTAATAAAGGAATTTAGCGTAAACTATTATATAGAACCTCATACAGGCTGCAGTTGGACAGAAGACCAAAGGTATTGTGTATTGGTAAAATGGGATGATTTCGTTAATGATCCGGAAACGTATATCAACAAAGCATACAATAAACGTAGCTCAGATATTGTGAGTAAAGTAAAAGTCTATCCTAAATAACAAAGAACATATGGCAACGAAGAGGTGTTTTGTTGTAATGGGCTATGGTGTAAGGCCAGACTTATCATCAGGCAAAAAAATTAATCTTGATAGAGTTTATCAGGAAATCATCAAGCCCGTAGTAACTGAATGTGGGTATGAATGTATCCGCGGTGATGAAGTATTGGATAGCGGATTGATTGACGAAAGTATGTATTATGGTATATTGGAATCAGATTTGGTTGTTGCAGATATTAGTACTTTAAATCCTAATGCTATTTATGAGCTTGGTGTTCGTCACGGTGTAAGAAGGTTTCGTACAATCATTATGATGGAAACTGGTGACAAGTTTTTTTTTGATTTAAACCATAGTCGTACACTAACATATACATATTTCCGCCGAAAGGATACCTTCGGTTCCGAAGCAGAAAAGGTAAAAGAACGCTTGAAAGGAATAATACAAAATATTGAGGCCAACGAACAAGTGGATAGCCCTCTATACACGTTTGTAAATGATTTGCAAGAACCCCAAAGAGCAGAAGCATCCAGGAGCATTAAAACGGAATCAAAACCCATCTACGAAAGAATAAGTGAAGCTTCTAATTTACGTAGGAAAGAGCATTATGCGGAAGCCTATGCAATGTTTGAGGCATTGAGTAAAGACATACCATCTGATCCTTATTTTAGGCAACAATTGGCTTTATGTACTTATAAACAAGATGAGTCTTCTATAGAACTACTTGACAAGGCATATCGCATACTTGAACCAATTGCGGAAACTGTTGATCCGGAGACAAATGGGTTGATAGGTGCAATATTTAAGCGACGCTTCGAAATAACAAAAGCCAAGGAAGATATTAATAAGGCTGTTAATTCTTATAAAAAGGCATATAATATTTATGCAGATAACTACAATGGTGAAAATTATGCTTTTTGCCTTTTGTTAGCGGCATCTGTATGTACTGATAAAGATCAGAAGATAGAATTCAAAATACTATCACGACACATATATCGTGAAGTATTTGATGCTAATAAAGATTTTTTTGATGAGGAGATTAATACAGACTACGAGAAATGGATTCTTGCATCACTTGCAGCAAGTGCCAAGGTGCTTAATAAGATAGATTTGTATGAAAAATATGAGGGGCAATTCCTTTCTAAAGCCGATAATATGATGAAATCGTCATATCGTCAGCAGATGGAGCAACTCACAAAGTTATTAAACAGTTAAGACTATGGCCAAGACGTATTCATTATTTATAAGTCACAGTTGGGATCATGATGATGTCCTGCAGAATTTGAAGAACCTTCTAGATAGCCGTGGCTATTTCCCTGCAGAATATACCCAAATAGAGAAGGATTGCCCAATCAATTCAGAACGGGCATGGGTTGTCAAAGCTAATATAACAAAGCGTCTTGAACAGTCAGATGTGGTTTTGGCAATAGCGGGCATATTTGCATCACATAGTGACTGGATGCAATGGGAGATGGATAAAGCGAAGGGACTTGGCCTTAACGTTATTGGTGTAGTGCCCTGGGGACAAGAACATATATCTCAAGAGGTTTATAATAGATCTGTAGTAGATGTTCGTTGGAATGCTGACAGCATCGTGGATGCTATCAGAAAGTATTCTAAATAGAATTACTGCTTATGGCTTATTTTAATCCAATCTGCGAATCAATCACTTTGCGATTCACATGCTCTGAGTGTGGCGAGGAAGTGGAATCTGATGCTTTGGGTGTTCCTTCGCCTAATTTTGCGGCAGAGAACAATAGTGACAGTATGAATTACGAAGACTATGAAATAGTCTGTGATAGCTGTGGTCATTGTTTTCAAGCTACAATCTATAATGCAATGTACGGGGGTGAGGTTGAAGTGGATGGTGTTGATGATATAGGCGTTGAAGAGGAGTTTGCAGATGAGGAAGAGGACTATGAGAACTTTGTTTTTGATATAACCCCCGAAAAGCTCACGGATGTTCTTGATGAAGTAGAGACACTATCTGCACCCACCAAGGAATATCTATACCGCCAGCTTTATGCAGGTGCTATTACAAGTATGGAAGTCTACATTGCTCAGAGTTGTTTTATCTTCTAATGAGAATAAACGCAAGTTTGTAGAGAAGTACCTGCCATATCGCGAAGAGAATATATCTTTGTCCAACATCTATGAGCAGATGGATAAGATAGATGCTACAATCCAAGAAACTTTACGCAGTTTGATGTATCATAATCTGGGTAAGATAAAGCCAATCTACAAGGACGTTCTCGATATTGACCTTGGCGATATAGGCGATATAATGAAAGCCGTTCAAATCCGTCATGATATTGTTCATCGTTCTGGCAAGGATAAAGAGGGTAATTTACATCAGATAAAGAAGGAAGATGTAACAGGGTTGGTTGAAAAGGTGTCAATGCTTATGTCTACTGTAAGTACGAAGTTGACTATGAACAGTCTTTTTGATGCTCCAACAGCTAGTGTAATTGAAACTGAAACTCCTTGGGATGATGTTTTGAAATAAATTGTACGCAAAAAACGTTATATTACTTTAAAGCGTGGAAGGAAACACTGATAGTAAAGGAATAACTTATGTTACGGGACTTACACTGAATGAAGTTCTTGTAAAAACCTCCTATTTTGTGCAGTCTAATGAATCTGGTGACAAAGAGTTTCAAGACAGACCTGCTGCTTATGGCACTGGTTTTATGGTACTTTACAAAGGGCAGACTTTCTTTGTTACGGCAGACCATGTAGCTCATGTTAAAGACCATGAATTGAAAGAACGCTCGGGTGAAAACAATGTTGTTGGTGTACATACCTATACCCGCAAAGAGCTCACAGCTCAAGTGATACTCTTGTCTGAGTCGTTCTATGCTGAGAAATACAATATTGAGACAGGAAAATGCGAGTTGGTAGATGTTTGCGTAACGCCACTTACTTCAAAGCAGTCAGCAACGCCTTTCTTTACACCAGAAATTGAATTGCCTGAACGGACAATCCATAAAGGAGAGCAGATGCTTATTATCGCAGAAGATGGTTTTGTAGAGCCTGACAAGGATGACACCTATTACGTTTGTGGCCACACTCGTCCACATATTAAGAACGGCATCTTCATTGAGTATCAGAAATCCTTCAAATCAGGCTTGAAATTTATGTTAAAAGATGGTGACCATCTGCTTTTTAATACAGAAGATGTAATCACAGACTATGAGGACTGGGCGGGTATCAGTGGAGCTCCTATATTAAATCAAGAAGGAAAATGTGCTGGTATCATCACCTCAGTTAATGTGGATTCTAAGATGGTCTGGGGCTATACTGTTAAAACCATTACCATGCTCATGGATATGGCTATTAGAGATAAAGAAAAGTCTATTATTATAAAACACCAATAATCTGTTGCAAAGAGCCAACTGGATGAACTGGAGGGAATCGTAACAAGGAATTTAACGAAATATACGATAATGAGAAAAGTAATGCTCGTTTTTGGAACTCGTCCGGAGGCCATCAAGATGTGCCCATTGGTAAAAGAGTTCCAGAAATATCCGAACGATTTTGAAACCATAGTCTGCGTAACTGGCCAGCACCGCGAGATGCTCGACCAAGTGCTGAATATCTTTGAGGTTAAACCGGATTACGACCTCAACATCATGAAACAGGGGCAAGACCTCTATGACGTTACTGCCCGTGTACTGACAGGTATGCGTGACGTGCTGAATGAGGTTAATCCTGACGTGGTGCTGGTGCATGGTGACACCACCACATCTACTGCGGCAGCCCTCGCTGCCTTCTACCAACAGATTCCGGTAGGCCATGTCGAGGCAGGTCTCCGTACGCACAACATATACAGCCCATGGCCGGAGGAAATGAACCGCCAGATTACAGGTCGCATCGCAACCTATAATTTTGCCCCCACACCGTTCTCAGAAAAAAACTTGATGGAGGAGAATGCTCATGGCAAGATTTTTGTCACGGGCAACACGGTGATTGATGCGCTGCACCTGGTTGTGGAGAAGCTAAAGAACAACAAGGATTTGGCGGACGAGCAAGTCAATGTGCTGAAGAATGCAGGATATGATGTCTCTAGACTGGGTGGTGGTAAGAAACTTGTGCTGATTACTGGACACCGTCGTGAGAATTTTGGCGATGGCTTCATCAGCATGGTGACAGCCATGAAGGATCTTTCAGAGAAATATCCTGATGTGGATTTTGTATATCCCATGCATCTCAACCCCAACGTTCGTAAACCCATCGTTCAGGTTTTCGGAGAGGAAGTGGTATCTCATTCACCCTCGCCCTTTGGAGAGGGACGGGGTGAGGCACGGAACTTCTTCTTCATTGAACCATTGCAATACTTGGAGTTTGTCTACCTGATGGAGAAAAGCACAATCGTCCTCACCGACTCGGGTGGTATCCAGGAAGAGGCCCCAGGTTTGGGCAAGCCCGTCCTTGTTATGCGAGACACTACCGAGCGTCCCGAGGCATTGAAGAGTGGAACGGTGCATTTGGTCGGCACCAACCATGACTTGATAGTGAAAGAGGTTAGCATGTTGTTAGACGACGCAGTGGCATACGAGAGGATGAGCAAAGCCGTGAACCCATATGGCGACGGCAAGGCCTGCTCGCGTATCGTTCGCGTATTGAAAGGAGAGAGTGTGGAAAGCTATGTAGTGTAGGGTTATTAGGATTCCGAAAGGTATGTAAAAGACGAAAAGAGGTTGAGGATTCCGAAAGAGCCCGTAAAAGGCGAAATGGACGAAAAAGGTTGGCGGACTCCGAAAGGTATGTAAAAGACGAAAAGGGGTTGAGGATTCCAAAAGAGCCCGTAAAAGACGAAAGGGACGAAAAAGGTTAGCGGATTCCGAAAGGTATGTAAAAGACGAAAAGGGGTTGAGGATTCCTAAAGAGCCCGTAAAAGACGAAAGGGACGAAAAAGGTTATTAGGATTCCGAAAGGTATGTAAAAGACGAAAAGAGGTTGAGGATTCCGAAAAAGCCCGTAAAAGGCGAAATGGACGAAAAAGGTTGGCGGACTCCGAAAGGGACGAAAAAGAGAAAAGAGCGAAAATGATTTTATACAAAGAGGAGTCAGCAAAGATAGTAGGAGCTATATTTGAAGTACACAAACGTCTTGGTGTTGGACTTCTGGAAAAAGTATATCAGGAGGCACTTGCTATAGAGTTTAAATATAGGAATATCCCATTTGAAAGGGAAAAGAGATTTGATGTTTACTATAGAGATTATAAACTCGATGCACAGTACATAGCAGATTTTGTATGTTATGGCAAGATAATTGTAGAGTTGAAGGCAGTGAGTGAGCTTGCAGATATTCACAAAGCCCAAGTTCGTAATTATCTTGCAATAGCCAACTATGAATTAGGAATCCTGTGCAATTTTAATGAGCTCTATATGGAACCTGTTCGAGTACTAAACTCGAATTTTGTATGATAAGATATTATTGCGTAGATAATACTGTCCCAGATAGTTTAATTGTAAGAATGGATTTTCGATAATTTCGTGTTTTAGGGATGTTTCGGAATAAGAAAATGGCATTAGGGTTGTAAGGATATATAAGCGAGCAGCGTAAATATTATCTAAACATTTGTTTAATAGCCATCAGTAAGAAAAGAGTTTTTGAAGATTTCGATATTTTCGGGTGTTTTCGGAATAACAGAGATGATCAATCAGTTTTTTAGGAGTCAGCCAAGCATATAAACGAGTAGAATAAGCAGCATCAAAATATCTGTTAGTAAGAAAAGAGTTTTCGAGGATTTCGTTTTTTTTTAGGATGTTTTCGGAATATAAACACCAATATTTGGAATATTGAATAAAAAATAGCAAATATGATTAACGTAATTGGACTGGGCTATATTGGCCTCCCGACCGCCCTCATGATGGCGTCTCATGGTGTCGAAGTTGTAGGCACCGATTATAACAAGGAGCTTGTTGCTACGTTGAATGCAGGCAAGACAACCTTCAAAGAGGACGGTCTGGACGAGCTGTTCCAATCAGCTTTGGCGAAGGGTATCAAGTTCACCACCGAGTACCAGAAGACGGACATGTACATCGTCAGCGTGCCTACGCCTTACGATAAGTTCAGCAAGAAGGTGGATGCCTGCTACGTGGTGGCAGCTGTAAAGGATGTGATGAAGGTTTGCCCCAAAGGTGCTACCGTTGTGGTGGAATCCACAGTCAGCCCTGGAACGATTGACAAGTTCGTTCGTCCTGTGATTGAGGCAAACGGCTTCAAGATTGGTGTAGACATAAACCTCGTTCATGCTCCCGAGCGTATCATCCCGGGCAATATGGTCTACGAGCTGCTGCACAACAACCGCACCATTGGTGCCGATAGCCGAGAGATAGGAGAGAAGGTAAAGCAATACTATGCATCTTTCTGTCAAGGAGAAATTGTTGTTACCGACATCCGTACAGCAGAGATGACCAAGGTGGTGGAGAACACCTACCGTGCAGTCAACATCGCCTTTGCAAATGAACTGAGCCGTATCTGCCGTCACGACAACATGGATGTGTACGAGATTATCAAGATTTGTAATATGCATCCCCGTGTGAATATTCTCCAACCCGGCCCCGGCGTAGGTGGTCATTGTATTTCTGTTGACCCGTGGTTCCTCGTGGGTGACTATCCCCAGCTGGCCAAGGTGATAGACGAGAGTATGAAGACCAACGATTACCAGCCCGTGTTTGTATTGGAGCGCATCCATGAGATTATGGAGAAGCACGGCATTACAGACAACCGCAAGGTCGGTCTTTATGGCTTGACCTACAAAGAGAATGTAGACGACATTCGCGAGAGCCCAACCCTCCAGATGCTCGACATTCAGGAACGCCACTTGGCTCGTCCGCTGAAGACCTTCGACCCCTTCTTCACCCAGAAAGAGATTGTCAAGAACCAGATACTGGACTTTGACCAGTTCTTGGATGAGGTAGATATGGTAGTCATTATGGTAAAGCACGACCATATCAAGCAGAATTGGGACAAACTAAAAGGGAAGGTAATCTTGGATTGCCACAATATCTGTCCGCTGAAAGAAAATGTATATCATATTTGATTGTGTTAGAGCAGTATCTAAAATCCATCTGAGTGATAAGGGCTAGATAGTCAACAGAAAAAGAAAGTTTTCGAAGATTTCGATATTTTCGAGTATTTTCGGAATAACAGAGATGATCAATCAGTTTTTTAGGAATCAGCCCGGCATATTAACGATTAGAGAAAACAACAACTAAATATCTGTTTAATAGCCATCAGTAAGAAAAGAATTTTCGAAGATTTCGTGTTTTTTGGATATTTTCGGAATAACCAAATGGCATTAGTGTTGCAAGAATATATAAACGAGTAGAATAAGCAGTATCAAAATATCAGTTTAATAGCCCTCAGAAAGAAAAGAATTTTCGGATATTTCGATATTTTCGAGTATTTTCGGAATAACCAAATGGCATTAGTGTTGCAAGGATATATAAACGAGTAGAATAAACAGCATCAAAATATCTGTTTAACATTGTAAGTCAGGGAATCATCAATAGAAAAAAGGTTTTCGAAGCTTTCGTTTTTTAGGGGCGTTTTCGGAGTAAAATAATCAGCATAGGCGTTACAAGAATTAGCCAAGCATATATCCTTTCATAAGAAAAGCCCGATGGAAAGGCAATATGTCTAACCACCGAGCTTAACATCAAGTTCAAAGACGAATTAGAGATCTGCGCGTGACAAAGAAATAGTATGGACAGAGAATGGGAAACTCAGATTACGGCCGTTAATTGAGCACCCCATAATCAGCAAACGCTAATTCGGTTGAAGATCAGAGTACTCTCGCATGACGTTGAAGCAAGGACAACTCTTCATGGGATCAAACACGTTGTGGCCGGCAATGAATGCTTTAGGGAACCGCTGGTGCAGTTGTTCTAGCAGCCCACGCATCGCCACCTTCTGTTCCGGAGTGCGGGTGTCGGCGGGATTTCCCTTGATGTCCAGTCCCCCTTCGTAGCAGATGCCAATAGAGTGCTGGTTGCGGTTCAGACAATGTGCCCCCACCATTTCAAGAGGTCGACCATTTTCGATGCTGCCATCGCGACGAATCACGTAATGATAGCCGCAGCCGTTCTTCCAGCCACGCTGGCGATGCCAACGGTCAATTTCGCAAACGCCGCTCTCTTGATAAGGACGAACCGCGCTGCAGTGGATGATAATTAATGTTATAATTCTCATGGTTTTTGAATGTTTTTAATTGTTTGAAACGAGTCAATTTAGAAGAACAAACCCACGCATGATGTTGCCCCCAGTGCTGTCAGTACAGCAGCAAGGATGTTAATCACGGTCTGGATGATGAATTTCCAGACAGCTTTCTTCGAATCCTGATCAGGGTCAGGTGTCATGTTGGTGGTCTGCAGAGAGACCTTTTTGAAAAGATTTTTCATAATTGGATTTTAATTAATAACTGTTTTTTTTTAATAGATAGCAGAGAAAAGCCAGTAGGGAGTTGAAGGATGGAAAGTGATGAACTTCAAAGCATCAACTCCCCAACCGACTTAAAAAGTTAGACACAAATTGCTATTCACCAAGATCATCTCCGTTGTCATTGCTGTTGCTGCCACTGTTAATGGCAAGTGTAGCGTCCTCCGAGGGCATGATGAAAGAGCCGGAGAAAACACCATCATTCTCATTCAGGGTGACGAGTTCGCCATTCAGTGTTGCCGTAGGAGTGAATGCTTGGGCAGGAGTTATGGAGATACTGACCTCTGTACCCGCTGCCAGCTCAGCTCCGCTGGTTATTGTGCTACCGCCTGCTGACACGGTCGAAGCACCCGTTCCCGAGTGATTGATGGTCAAGTGAGGAGTGTTGGAGGTGGAATTGCCGCCGGTGTTGTCACTATTACCTGTGACATTAGAGTTAGTGCCAGACCCAGTGCCAGAGGAGGCAGGGCGGGCAGCAGCCCGGGCAGCTTCCAGGTCCACAACCGTACTGCCAGTCTTCTCTGCCTTCAGAGTAGCAGATTGAGCAACACGGCTGGCGACAGCGTTGAAGGTGGCACGGCTGCGAAGATTCTGGAAATCCTCACCAGGAGTGAAGATGATGTTCACCTCCTTGATGTTGTTAGCGCTGAAGCTCTCCAAGGAGTCGGCACCGGTAGATGTGAGTGAAATCCAGAAATTACCCAGTTCGCCCAGCTGAACTTTTTTGCCCTCCAACAGTTGCTCAACGATGCACAGGCAAGCGTCGCTAAGGACACCCCTCACGGTACCACGGCTGAAGATGCTGTTGTGGCTGGCAATGTGGTTGACAAAATCGGAGAACGACATGCTCTCACGCATTTGCGCCTTGGCGTAGGCCTTTGGCGCAGCAGACTCATTCATAGGATTCGCCTGCTTGTAAACAGAATAATCAATCATTTTTTTAATAATTAAAAGGTTAGTAACTAGAGAAGTTTTTTTTATCGCAAATCTCAGTATGTCAAAGAACGCATAGATTTTCAACTTTTTAATTGGAGCTCCGTAGCGTTGAAATCTGATGCAAAAGTGCTATCATAAGTTTTCCATCCGCAATAGATGGATGCAAGTGAGGACGCAAGAAACGACAATAAGACCATTTAAGTCATCATATCCTCGCCACCATCATCCTTCAGCGACATGTCCACACCAACCAAGAAACCGTCCTTCGATAAACAACAGGACAAGTCAGACGTACTGTCCCTCTTGTTGTCCATCGAGAGTATGTTTGTGGCCTGTCAGAATGTGCTTAACAGCTACACACAGACTACATTGATGCTTTCCATTAGCTTGGAAACACAGATGTTGTTGATGAAGCTTCGGGTGATGAAAGACCGTTGGTCGGTTCATTTACCTTTCAAGGAGGCCTGTACCATTGATTTCTACGACTGGGGCAAGAAGGTAAAGACTATGAGTCAGAAACTTGGAATGATTGACAACGATGAGGATTCGAGCGAGCCACTTACCGAATATTGTCCCTCCAAGCATTTCATGTTGGACTTGTATGAGATGCTTCCCGAAAGTGCCTCCGCAAGCGGCCCCCCCGCCCATTATCGGGAAACCAACGTGCCTCGATTCATAGCCGACGAAGAGAAGATTCGTAGGCAGATCTCCCGCAATTGGGACTCCTACAAGCGCATGTTGTCCGATGTGGTGGCGGAGAAAGTTGGAGAGCGCATAGGCAATGTCTTGGAACCCGTTGTAGGCCAGAATGTTCAAATTAAGGCGGTATGTGCCGAAGTGTTGCAGCAGCTTTCTGTTGAATTGTATCAGTTGGATGAGATATCTTACCGGACCATCTCGCGTGATATGTTTGCCCGATTGGCAGAACGGGTGACCGAGGAGCAAGAGTATGGCGGACGCAAAGCCCAGTCGTCAGCCCGTCACTATGTGGAAGATATCAAGAACAAGACCCCCGACCAGGATTGGGAACGACTTCGCGAGGAAGAGATTAAGATGTCTATAGAGATTATCGGAGAGATGAAATATGGGCGGCGCGTGTTTGATCATTTAGGTCGCGACTGTAACATCAAAGGCAACCATCATAAATTGGGCAAGTGTCTCTACAGCATCCGGAAAGATATAGAAAAGCAGGAACTATACGACCTTATAGAACAGCTCTATAGAATAGAGTTCCTGCGAGAGGACAAAGAAAAGCAGGAAGCCGTCAGGGCGGAGGTCGTGATGGCGACCGCTACAAATTCCAAGGATGCGCAGGCCGTTTATGAGAAACGTCGAGTGTCAGTGCCCCAGCGTCCCCGGTTGCCCCTGTTCTTCATGCCATGTCTGCTCGACAGCGAGTCCGCCACTCGTAAGTTCTACGATGTGTTCCATCATTGTGGGTTCTACATCGGGCGTACCCTTCTCGAACATGAAAAACGCGACAAAGAGATACGCATCTATGAGAGTTGGAAGTGGAAACATCTGCGTGAAGCATTCATTAAACTAGGGTTCATCAAGGCCGACAGCACCAAGAAAGGTTTTGCCGAGTTTTTAGAGAGTGTGTTCCCATACCTTACATCCGACAATGTGAAACGTGGCTTCAACAGTCGTGGTGGTTATGAAGATAAAAATGCTTTCAACCGGATAGTGGAAGATATCATGGTTGAGTTCCAGCCCGTCAAAGACATGTGCCAGAAAGTCAATCAATAATCGTTATTATAAACGAGCAAGGTAAACCAAACTTAGTAATAACAGTTAAACGGAGTCAACCAATTTAAGGAGACGACAGAAAATGGGCTAAAAAATGAACATATGTTCATGAGCCCACGAACATATGTTCATCGCGCTATGAACATATGTTCATAAGCCAACGAACCTATGTTCCCCAAAAAGGAATAAAAACACCACAAAACAAAATTAGCTCGAGCGAGGCACATATAATAAAGTATACATTATATATATTTATATCAGAAGTCGAGACAAAGTCATATAAGCTTTATCAATAATGGTTCTATCAGAGAAAATTAAGAGATAGGATAATGAATAAGGGATCCTTGTAAAACATTATTTTAATATGAATATAGCAGTAGCAGGAACTGGCTATGTAGGCATGAGTATTGCCACATTGCTTGCGCAACACAATGAAGTGACAGCTGTGGATGTGGTTCCGGAGCGCGTTGATATGGTGAACAACAAAAGGTCACCAATTCAAGACGATTATATTGAGGAATATTTGGCAACAAAGTCACTCAATCTAATGGCCACTCTTGATCAAGATACTGGCTATCGTGATGCTGAGTTCGTCGTGATTGCGGCACCCACCAACTACGACACAGAGAAGAACTTCTTCGACACCAGTGCAGTCGAGTCCGTTATTGACGCAGTACTTAAGGTGAACCCTGATGCAGTGATGGTGATTAAGAGTACCATTCCGGTAGGTTATACTCGCGGCCTATATGTGAAATATAAAGCCAAAGGAGTCAAGAAGTTTAACTTGCTTTTTAGCCCAGAATTTCTTCGGGAGAGCAAAGCTCTTTATGACAACCTCTATCCTTCAAGGATCATTGTTGGCATACCCAAAATGATGGGAGAAGAATATAAGGAAGAGAATGAGGCAATCAGGTCTCTTACTGACTTGGAATGGCTGACCGAGAAGGCACACAGATTTGCTGATTTGTTGAAAGAAGCGGCAATCAAGCAAGATGTACCTGTTCTTTTCATCGGTATGAAAGAAGCGGAGGCGGTGAAGCTTTTTGCCAACACTTACCTTGCTCTCCGTGTGAGCTATTTCAACGAGTTGGATACCTACGCAGAGGTGAAAGGTTTAGACCCGCAAGCTATTATTGAAGGCGTTGGCCTTGATCCTCGTATTGGTACACATTATAACAATCCTTCTTTCGGTTATGGCGGTTACTGTCTCCCCAAAGACACCAAGCAGTTGCTTGCCAACTATGCCAATGTACCGCAAGATCTAATCCATGCCATTGTGGACAGCAATGACACCCGTAAAGATTTCATTGCTGATCAAGTTCTCCAAAAAGCGGGTTATGATTCCAATGGTCCGATGCCTACAATTGGTTTGTATCGTCTTACGATGAAGTCTAATTCAGATAACTTCCGGCAATCGGCTATACAAGGGGTAATGCAGCGTATCAAAGCGAAAGGAGCAGAGATTATAGTTTATGAGCCGACGCTTGAAGATGGCACAACTTTCTTCGGCAACTTGGTGGTTAATGACCTGGCTAAGTTCAAGTGTCAAAGCCAAGCTATTGTTGCAAACAGATACGATAGTTGTCTTGATGATGTGAAGACGAAGGTGTATACAAGAGATATCTTTAAAAGGGACTAATTATGAAAGGCATAGTACTTGCAGGCGGTAGTGGAACCCGTCTTTATCCTATAACGAAAGGCGTCAGCAAGCAATTGCTCCCGATTTACGATAAACCGATGGTGTATTATCCCATTAGTGCATTGATGCTGGCGGGTATTAGGGATATTCTGATCATCTCTACCCCGTATGACCTTCCATGCTTCAAGCGCCTACTGGGTGATGGTTCTGATTACGGCGTACACTTCGAGTATGCTGAGCAGCCCTCTCCTGACGGGCTGGCGCAAGCATTCATCATTGGCGAAAAGTTCATTGGCAAGGAATCAGCATGCCTTGTGTTAGGTGATAATATCTTCTATGGTAGTGGTTTTACCACATTACTGAAGAATGCCGTAAAAGATGCCGAAGAGAATAAGAAGGCAACTGTATTTGGTTATTGGGTGTCAGATCCAGAACGATACGGAGTTGCAGGATTTGATAAACAAGGCAATTGTCTCAGTATTGAAGAGAAACCCAAGGAACCCAAGAGCAACTATGCTGTGGTAGGTCTTTATTTCTATCCTAATAAGGTAGTGGATGTGGCAAAGCATATTAAGCCTTCGGCTCGTGGTGAATTGGAGATTACTACAGTTAATCAAGAATTTCTTAAAGATGGCGAACTGAAAGTACAAGTCTTTGGTCGTGGTTTTGCATGGTTAGATACAGGTACGCATGATTCATTGGCAGAAGCTTCCACTTTTGTAGAGGTGATTGAGAAACGCCAGGGGCTAAAGGTAGCATGTTTAGAGGGTATTGCTTACCGCAATGGATGGATAAGCGAGGAGCGTATGCGAGAGATAGCCAAACCAATGCTTAAAAATCAGTACGGTCAATACCTATTGAAAGTGATTGATGAAATGAAAGAAATGATAACTTCTCTTTCATTCACGAAACCCATCTAAAATTGGAAAATATGAAAAAAATATTGCTATTAGGGGCGGGTTTGTGGCAAATCCCTTATTTAAAGAAGGCCAAAGAAATGGGACTGTATGTAATCGCAACAGATTGGAGCGATGATGCAGTTGGCAAGGGTTACGCAGATTTATTTAAGCCCATTAGTGTTCGTGATAAGGAAGAAAGTTTGAAATTTGCAATGGATAATGAAATTGATGCAGTCTTTACGAGTACTGATGTTGGAGTACCAACAGCTGCATACATTGCACATAAAATGAACCTTCCTGGAATAACAGAGGCACAGGCAGAACTTGCAACAAACAAGTTCGTAATGCGAAATAAGATTAAGGGGATTGGCCTGAAAACACCGTTGTATAGGATGTGTAAAACGGTGGAAGAATTATTAGAGGCTTATCAGTCATTTCCTAAAACTGCCATTGTTAAGCCAACGGATAATTGTGGAAGCCGTGGTGTATTTATCGTTAATTCTAAAGATGAGCTACTTGCTGTTTCAAAAGAAACATTTGAGAGTTCATTCTCGGGACAGATTCTTCTTGAAGAATTGATGATTGGAAATGAAAGCTCAGTGGAGGTATTGGTAGATAATTGGAAACCAATTATTCTTGGCTGGTGTAAGAAGGTAAAATCGCCTTTCCCCTACAGAGTAGATATGCAACTAGACTATTTTCCCGACAGAACTGAAGAGGAAAATAGGGAAGTTGAGGAAATGGTTGCGCAGTTGGTACAAGGTATCGAAATGAGAAATGGAATAATGCACATCGAGTTTATTTGGACTCAGGATGGCGTGAAGATTATCGAGTTTGCCCTTCGTGGATGCGGTGGTAATGTTATCACTTATTTGATGCCAGCCCTACGTGGATATGATATCAAGAAGTTCTTGCTTGCAAAGGCTCTTGGGGAAGATATTCCAGTGACTTTAAGTCCAAGCCGCTTTGGAACATTGAAGTTCATTATCCCACCAGTTGGTAAAGTTAAGAAATTGTCAGGAGTGGAGGAAATTATCAATAAAGATTATGTTCTTGATTTCCATACAGAACTATGTGATGGTTTTGTGATTGAATCAATAAAGAATACCAGTAAGCGCCCAGCTCATGTAATAGTAATAGGTGATTCGCGCAACGACATAGATAACAAACTTGATGAGGTGGTAAGTACATTAAAGATCGAATATTATGGTTAATGTCGTAGATTGTACTATAAGAGATGGTAGTTACGCTACTGGCTATCAGTGGGACAATAACGTCTTAAGGGATATTGTTTCCACACTTGATAAGGCAGGAATAGGTTATATTGAAATTGGAAATGGTACAGGTCTTGGAATGTACAGAAACAACAACCAAGCAAAACCAGATAGTGAGTATTTTGATAATACTATTCCGTATAAAGGAAATGCTAAAATTGGAGCTTTTTTCATACCAGGAACGGGAACTAAAGAAGACTTAAAGCATTTTCGCAATGCTGGTGGAGATTTCGTAAGAATTGGAACTAATTGCACAGAAACAGAAAAAGCCTTAGAGTATGTCACCTATGCTAGAGAGCTTGGCTTTTTCGTGAGTGCCAATCTTATGAAAACATACGCGATATCAGCTTATCAGATGGCCTATAAAAGTCATGATTTGATAAAAGCTGGAGCCCAGTGCGTATATGTTGTAGATTCTGCTGGTTGTATGTTGCCGGAAGAAGTCGAACGCTATTTTTCTTCTATGCGCCAATTATATGAAGTTAGCCTTGGCTTCCACGGACATAATAACCTTATGTTTGCAAACGCAAATTCATATACGGCTGTAAAAAGTGGGGCAGACTTTGTTGACGCGACGTTAATGTCTTTAGGTAGAGGTGCAGGAAATGCGCAACTTGAAGCACTTGTCGCTCTTTTTCAGAAAGAGGGTGTTTTGGATGATTCTATAGATATTACAAAGCTCTCTGATTTAAGTGAGCGGGCGATAGCAAATGTTGCTTCTGGTATAAAGGGTATGCATAAACGTGATATTGTCATTGGACTAGCGCGATTCCATGATTCATATATGCCGTTAGTTAACAAGTATTCATTCCAGTATAATATTGATCCCGATGTCCTTATAACAGAGGTCTCAAAGATTAATGTTGTTAAGCCATCTGCGGAATTGTTTGAAGAAGTAGCACAAAGGCTCGCATCTGGTAAAGATACACAAATTTTTTTCCCCAAGTTTAGTCATAAACAATATAAGTAATATATTATGAATAAGTTTTTATCATTGTATGAGGAGCGCTTAGGACAAGTCGTAGATTTAGTTAAAGAAACCAATAAACTGCCAGTTCTCATTATACAACAGCATCCTGTAGATGACGGGCGCGATTTGTTATTTCCTCCAGTGAGAGAAAGCCTTTCGAATATTATTTGCTTCGCTGAGGTTAGTGGTGTGGATTTTATCAAGGAAATTATTGAGAAGTCTATAGAAGTCGTGGATGCTATTATACTTGATATTGATGTTAAACGCAAGAATAGTGAACAGATTATTGAGGAAGTTAAAAGTGTTGCAGGCTTTAAGCCTTTATTATACTATAGCGATTATAGTATGTGGAGTACGGCTGCATTATCATTTGTTCTCTCAATAGTAAAGTCAATAAACAATAAAAAGGTCTTATTGTTGGACAATAATTACCTTACGGCAAGACTGCTTCAGGCTTTACTCAATTATGGTGCAAACGTCTATGTTCCTGCTGATGACTATAATAATGGTACATATTCAATGGATGAACACACGTCCATGAAATTTAAATCTAATAGATTTCAAGTTGCAACAGGTGATGGTGAGGAATATGATATTATAATTGGAGGATCTGTTCTATCGCAATATAAAAAGGATTTGACCAAGTACAGCGCAAAACATATATTCGACATTGGTCTACGTAATTTTGATGCAAATTATATCAAAGCGCAAATAGCTTCAGGATCAACTATATATCGTTTTGACAATAGGGCAGGCATTTCAAGTGTTGTCCTTAACCTAATGGAAACAGATTACCTGATTCGCAAGAATATGGGAGCAGTAACGGTTGGTACCATTAAACTGGTTAGTGGTGGAATATTGGGTGAAGAAGATGCTATTGTAGTAGACAATGCATACTCACCTGAGTTTATCTTTGGTGTAGCTGATGGTCAGGGAATGTTCAAAAATAATTTGTCTGAAGCAAATAAAAAAGATTTGAAAATTATAGAATCATTAATTGGAAGATGAATCCGATCCCCATCTTTGATTCGTTAACCCATCCAACACTCAATGGTCAGTGGATTTTACCTAAGTGGCCGAACTGTGCATCAATAGATGAACTGCATTCTCAAATGAGTGCCAGTAATGTTTGTGGCGCATTTGCAGTTGGGATGGAGGGTATTGGTTGCTATAACGAGGATAGTTTTATATCTCTTATAAAGAAAGAAGGTAATGGAAAGTTGTTTCCGATTGCATTTTTCTCCTTTGATAAGAATACGGAAGAAGAGTATTTCTGTAGATTAAAGGAGATAAAAAGTAAAGGATTTATAGGCATTAAATTGCATCCCCGTATAGGAAAGTTCACTTTAGATAATTCATCACTACCATATGTGATTGATAAGGCGAATGAACTGGGACTGGTGGTGATGCTGTGCACATATTTCTATAGTAATGAACTTAGCATGCTGGCAAATAGTGTGGAGCGGCTAGGCGATATGCTGATGAGAGTGGATGGTCAGAGCAAAGTGATATTGCTTCACGGCGGTGTTGTAAGGATTCTAGATATGATGGAATTGGTCAGATCATTTCCCAATACCCTTCTTGATTTGTCACTTACGCTATGCAAATATGCGGGGAGCTCTATTGATATGGATATTCAGTTCCTGTTTAATTCCTTTGATAGGAGAGTGTGTATTGGGAGTGACCATCCTGAAATAAAATTGAGCCAAGTTCGAGAACGATTTAATCATTTTGCTATGAATACTACAAAAGATAAAGCAGAGAATATAGCTTATAAGAATATTATGAGTTTTACAGGAATAAAGTTATAGTACAATGGCAAATATAGTATTTAATAAACCTTATCTTACAGGTAAGGAGGCTCATTACATGTATCAGGCAGTTTATACAGGTAAACTGTCAGGAAACGGAGTTTTTACAAAAAAGTGCCAACAGTTCTTTGAGGATAAATATGGCTTCAAGAAAGCCATTATGACCACTTCAGGAACTGATGCGCTGGAGATGGCAGCCATCCTTTGTGATGTAAAGCCAGGAGATGAAGTGATAGTGCCTTCTTATACTTTCGTATCCTCTGCATTGGCATTTGTGCGTCAGGGCGCAAGGATTATTTTTGCGGATAGTTGTAATGATAATCCCAATATAGATCCCAATAAGATAGAAGAACTGGTAACTGATAAGACTAAAGTGATTGTTCCTGTTCACTATGCTGGTGTGGCATGTGATATGGATAAGATAATCGATATAGCCAGCCGCCATAACTTGTTTGTCGTTGAGGATGCCGCACAGGCGATAGACTCTTACTATAAGAGGAAGCCGCTTGGTGGCATAGGTCACTTTGGATGTTTCTCTTTCCATGAGACCAAAAATGTGACCGCCGGAGGTGAAGGTGGTTTGCTATGTGTGAACGATGAGCGTTTCATTCGCCGTGCAGAAATCATTTGGGAGAAAGGCACCAACCGTGCGGAGTTCTTCCGTGGTATGGTGAACAAATATGGTTGGGTAGATACTGGCTCCAGTTTCTTGCCTTCTGAGATTAATAGTGCTTTTCTCTATGCCCAGTTGGAGAGTCTTGATGTAATACAAGCCCGGCGCAGGACCATTTGGAATATGTATTATGATGGACTGAAGGATTTGTCGGTGAAAGGTTGTTTTACTATGCCAGACATACCAGAATATGCTACAAATAATGGTCACATGTTCTATATTGTGTGTTGTAATTTGGAAGAAAGAACGGGTTTAATAGCATATCTAAAAGACCAAGGAGCATACGCAGCATTTCACTATCTGAGTTTGCACTTGAGTGATTATTATAGGGAGCATCATGTGGGCGGAATCCCCACCTTGCCTAACTGCGACCGTTTTGCTGACTGCTTGGTTCGCCTCCCGATGTTCTACGAATTAAAGGATGATGAGGTTCTTTTTATTATAGAGTCGATAAAGGACTTCTTCTCTAAAGAATAATATCTTCTGTATATAATGGCAGACGCTAAACGGCTTGCGAAGAACACAGTGTATATGTATGCTCGCATGATTTTAATAATGATTGTGAGTATATATACGTCGCGTGTCGTGCTTGATAAACTAGGTGTAGATGATTATGGATTGTACAATGCTGTAGCTAGTGTTGTGGCGATGGTATTGTTTCTAAATACAACACTCTCGACAAGTACTTCCCGTTTTCTGACATATGATTTGGGACACGGTGATTTGGAAAAGTTAAAGAGTACATTTTCCACATCCGTTTATACCCATCTTATGCTTGCGGTGTTAGTGGTTGTTTTTTTAGAAACGGTAGGACTCTGGTATATGGCCAACAAATTCGTCATTCCTGGAGGCCGAGAAACGGTTACACATATTGTTTTTCAACTGTCAATTCTTACTACGGCAATTGCTGTCATTCAGGTTCCATATATGGCATCTATAATGGCGCATGAAGATATGGATGTGTATGCATATGTTGGTATTTTCGAAGCTTTTGCAAAACTAGGAATAGTTTATTTACTGGCTGTATCTGCAAAAGATAAACTGATGGTTTATGCTTTCCTGTTGGCTGCTGTTCAGATTATAGTAGCTGCATTGTATTATATGGTAAGTAAGAAAAAATACATAGAAGCCCGTCTTGCCAGGTCTTTTAGTCGAGACACATTTCGCGGAATGATAGGATTTACAGGTTGGACTGCAGTGGCAAATTTGTCAAATACCATGGTGGTTCAAGGGGCTACAGTGCTATTGAATTTGTTTTTTGCCCCAGCCGTTATCGCAGCAAAGGCATTGTCTAACCAGATAACCCACGCTGTAATGCAGTTTGTGAATAATTTCAGGGTTGCCTTGAATCCTCAAATTATTAAATCTTATGCAGCGGGGAAAACTGATGAATTTAAAAAGTGGAGTTTGCGTTCTACAGTGATAGCAAGTGATTTGTTGCTTGTTTTAGGACTACCGTGTATAGCTTCAATGAAAGCAATCTTAGGAATATGGCTTGTAGAGGTACCGCCTTTAGCAGTTGAGTTTACCCAGCTGGCTATAATATCACAAATTATTGGGTCTATATCTTCGTCATCGTATATTCCGTTTGTTGCATCAGGGAAGTTAAAATCAAATGCTATTTGGGGTACAATAACAGGATTTGGTTATTTTATAGTACTATATGTTATTTATAAAATGGGAGGATGTGCTTTATGGGTGCAGTGGCTTTATCTTGTTTTAATGCTTTTATCAGTGTTGTGGTTACGGCCATGGTTGCTTCATAAAGAGGTGGGGTTCTCGTATTCTGAAGTGTACAAGTGTGTATGGGATTGTTTTAAACCCATTTTTACGGCGGGAATAATATCATATGTTCTCGTGTTTTTTTGGAAAGACCAACTGTGGCAGCAGGCAGTTCTTTTTGTACTCGTATTTGTTATTACAAGTTTGGTCGTCTGGTTTTTTTTAGGTCAGGATATGAGATGCTACATCAAGAATTTAATAAGAGTAAAACTAAAAAATAGCAGAAATGGATGAAAAATTTTCAGTATTATATAGCAAACGGCAAAGTATATACTACCTATAAGTTTTTTCAAAATCGTCTATTTGGTAAGACGTGTCTTTCGTGCATAACTGATTAAGGTCTCGTAAGATATGATTTTTTCAAAAATATGACAGGTATCTTTGGATACTATAAACAAATATAAAGTATTATTTACCATTAAAATATTTAAATAGCTATTAGTGAAAACCTACATTTTTATGTCTTTTGCTCTCCAGAATATCGGTGGAGGACAGTGCTATTTGGCCGCCAAGGCCGAATATCTTGAACGTAATGGTTGGGACGTATTTGTTTTTTCAGAAGGAAATAGTAATGTTAGTACCGGTTGCCCAATCCATTATCTGGACAAATTTCTTCCCTACAAAGTATTGGAATTGAACTATCAAGTATATGAACTTTCTAGTTTTGTCGTTGATCGAGGTATAAAAAAAATGCTCAAGATGTTAGGTGGTGGTCCTAAAGATGAGGATATTATCATAGAAAGTCACACAGATAAGTCAGCTTTGTGGGGCGAAATAATTGCACAAAAGTTGAATGCTAGGCATTTTTTTATCACTTTATACGAACATTTTAGATGGCCTCGGCATAATTTCGAGAGCAAAATAGATTTCTATATGTTCAAGATGGACAGGGGGGAACTATTGTGTAATGCTACAGCAGCTAATAGATTATTTGAAGGTTATAGAGAATACCAGGAGGAGGATGTTGAACCTGTTCTTATAGATGAGGCTCCTGTTCAGGATGTGGATAGTCCAATTGTGGATACTATTCCAAAATACGATTATAATATTTGCTATATAGGCAGAACCCAAAAAATGTACGTACCGCATATTATTAGAGGGGTAGGGGAATTTGCAGCAAGACATAAAGACAAGAAAGTACAGTTTGTAATTGTTGGAGAAGCGGAGTGTCAAAGATTATTGATTAATAAGGTGAAAAAAGATGCAACAAATTTGAAGGTGAATGAGATAGGTTGCCTACATCCTCTGCCCAAATCCCTCTATTCTAAAATCGATGTCGTAATTGCCGGTAGTGGTAGTGCTAGGTGTTCCGTTGAGGAAGGAGCGTTGACGATAGTTGCCGATATAGAATCAGATAAGGCGCTTGGGCTATTGGGCTTTGATACCAACAATAGTATTTATTTGGCCGAGGACAGTTATGTTTCAACTTATGCTGATGCGTTGGAGCGCGCTTTGGTGGAGAAGGTTTATAAAAATATGAAATTCAAGTATCCGCACAAGGTTGGTGTGGAAGAATGTACTCAGCAAAATTTTTATTTGATGTCTAAGGCCGCAAAAGAAAAAAGATATTATGATGAGAAGAAGATAAGGGAAGGTAAATTCAATTTCCACGTGAATATTTCTTATTGGCTTGCGATTTTAAAGTCTAAAATAAAATAGTGACTACTATCAATCTATGAGAATACTTGTAGCTGGAGACTATTGCCCTCAGTATAGAGTGGAAGACGCTTTTGAAGATAATAATTTTCAAATAGTCTTAAGTGATGTTAAATCTGTTGTTTCACAAGCGGATTATTCAATCGTTAATTTTGAATGTCCAGTGATGAATGATGCAGGCAATGCGATTTGTAAACTTGGTCCTAACCTGTGTTGCTCAGACAAAGGAATAGAAGCTCTTAAGTGGGCAGGATTTGATTGTGTGACACTGGCCAATAATCATTTTATGGACTATGATGAAAAAGGGGCAATAAATACGATAGATGTTTGTAGGAGATTTAATATAGATACAGTAGGTGGAGGGAAAAATCTAAAAGATGCTTCTCGAATACTTTATAAAGAAATTGAGGGGCAAAAAATAGCAATAATAAATTGTTGTGAGCATGAATTCTCTATAGCAACTGATTCGTCTGCAGGATCGAACCCATTGAATCCTATACAGCAATATTATGCAATCAACGAAGCTAAGATGAGAGCAGATAAGGTTCTGATGATAGTCCATGGTGGACATGAGTACTATCAACTTCCATCACCTCGTATGGTGGAGACTTATCGTTTTTTTATTGACGCAGGTGCAGATGCTGTGGTTAATCATCATCAGCATTGTTTCAGTGGCTATGAGATATACAAAGAAAAGCTAATATTCTATGGTTTAGGTAATCTTTGCTTTGATAGTCCAGTTAAGCGAGAAGGGAGTTGGACTGAAGGATATATGGTAATGATTGATTATGAATCTGAGACTTCTTCTTTTGAAATATACCCATATCGGCAATGTGCAGGCGAACCACGGATTGAAATTCTGCAAAAAGAGGAATATAATGAAAAAATCAAGGAACTTAATGCTATTATTTTAGACCCAGAGAGGTTGAATATGGCAATTGATAAATATTATAGTGAGTGTGAGAATGTATACAGTGATATACTTGAACCAATAAGAAATCGTTATTATCTTGGCGCAAAACGCCGAGGTTGGTTACCATCGCTTATTGGTAAAAGAAGAAAACTAGCCGCCGCGAATTATATAAATTGCGAGGCACATAGAGATAAAATGTTGTTTTGGTTGTTAAATAATAGAAAACATGCTACGAATTAAAGAGTATTTTCATAATCCGGAAATTTTTGGAATCTCCATTTTGGAGCATTTTTTTACATGGTTACCGGATAAATTGTACATCAGAATGATGTTCAGATTAAAGATGGGGTATAAACTTGATTTACATAATCCACAGACTTTCAGTGAAAAACTGCAATGGCTAAAGCTATATAACCGTAAGCCGGAGTATACGAACATGGTAGATAAATATGCAGTGAAGGATTATGTGGCTTCAAAAATTGGGGAGGAATATATTATACCAACACTAGGAGTATGGGAAAGACCTGAAGATATACAGTGGGAAAAATTGCCAGATCGATTTGTGCTGAAAACAACACATGGTGGCGGTAATGGAGGTGTTGTGATTTGTAGGAATAAAATTGATTTTGATAAACAAAATGCTATAAAAAAATTAAATCAAAGCATTAAGCAGGATATATATAAAAGCTTGCGAGAGTGGCCCTACAAGAATGTAAAACGTCGAATAATTGCAGAGCAATATCTTGAAATAGATTCAGGTGTTAATAGCTTGTATGATTATAAATTTTTTACATTTAACGGCGAGCCCCAAGTCTTATTGTTTTGTTCGGATCGTAAAGAGGGTACATCAAAATGGGATTTTTACGACATGGATATGCAGCGATTATCAGTTAGAGCCCTAAAACATGTATCATCAGCGATTGAGCTAAAAGAGATAATACCAAGTGAGATATTTGAACAGATGAAACAAATAGCTCGTGCGTTATCCCAAAATATTCCATATGTCAGCATTGATTTATACTATAACAATCGCAGAATATATTTTGGAGAAATAACGTTCTTTAGCGGAAGTGGATATATTAAATATAACCAGAATGATTGTGATCTTTATTTAGGCAATATGCTTATTCTACCTTAATTGTCTTATTGTTAATTGTGCTATGCTAATAATGACCAATTATTATACATATAAGGTGGTATAAATAATGTAATCTTATGTATTGGTGAATTATGAAAATTAATCGACACTGACAATGGAATATGTTAAATTAGTAAACGGCTTGAGTATTTCAAAAGTATCATTAGGAACATACCCTTTAAATGGAAATATTTTGATTGAGTCAATAGAGTCAGCGACATCCTGTGGTTATGGTATAATTGATACGGCTATAGGATATGGGAATAATGCGATTATAGGAGATTGTGTGTCTTCTCCTAAAAAAATGCTAGAAAGTGTCCTTGTTTCCACTAAAATTGATGGATATACTTTACGAAAGATGGCTCTTCCAAGATCACTAAAACGATTTGCTGGTTATAAAGAATTGTCATTTATTATAAGTAATTCACTGATTGATAATGCCATAGAACAGAGTTTTAATAGCCTTCGGCGTATTGATATTATGTTGCTTCACGCACCCTATAGAGGTTGTCTTAAAGTTTACGATGCTATAGCAAAACTGTACGAAGAAAAAAAAATAAAGGCATTTGGCGTTTCGAACTTTGATATTAGAGAACTTGAATTATTATATAAGGAACGGGGAGAATATCCAATGATTAACCAGACGGAAATTTCCCCATATAATTCACAGAAAGAGCTCATAGGGTATTGTAAAGAGCACAATATTATTGTTGAAGCATATTCTCCGTTTGGGCGAGGTAAGTTGATTAATGAATTCATGACGCATCCCAAACTAGTAGAAATCGGGTTTAAATATAAGAAAACAGTTGGGCAGATTATTCTAAAATGGATTGTTCAGCAAGGTATGATTGTGGTTGTGCGCTCACAGAATAGGAATCGAATACAAGAGAATGCCAACTTGTTTGATTTTGAGTTAGATGAGTTGGATATGAGAGTTATTGATGGTTTGAATAAGGATTTGGTCTTTGGGTCAAATCAGATAGGTAAGGCAAGTGTCAAACATTTATGAAATGGCATAGGTGTCTTAGATAATTTAATATTTTTCTGGTTTATTTAATATCCTCAGTGAGTCGAATATTTGAATTTTAAGTGCCAGGCTTTTGACCGTCTCTCACAGTGGAGGACGTGTTCAAATGTCGAATTTATTCTACCATAGAATTATATATGGTAGTGTCTTGGGCTGTTGATAATCAGCTGGATTTGTATGCAGTGAAATTTCTTTTAAAGAGCCTGTTTCTTATTATTACGGCACGCTATTGCCTTTTAATTATAAATATGTAATTTTTTCGATGGGACGTGGGTGAAGTTTTTTTGTTACAGTGGATGAGAGGAATAGATAAGCGCAGGAAAGCGTCATGCATATACTAATTATACAATTTGTCCTATTGTCAATGTTGGCTTTAGGACTTACATTATTGCCATTAAGGAAGAAAGAGAAAGAATTGGCCTTTATGGTGATTGCTTTCATTTCTATGTGGTATATTCACTCAATGGTTAAGGTCTTTTCTGTGCCTGATTTGGATAATTATGAAAAGATGTTTTTGAGTACTAGGACCATGTCTTGGAGGGAGTGTTTTGAGTTTATGGGTGGTATGGAGACGGGGTATGTTGCTCTTAATAAGTTGGTGTCAACTTTTACAAGTAATTATTATTTTTTTCAAGGATTGTATGGATTTATCCTTCTGTTTTTGTATTTTCAAACATTTCGCCGATATTCTCCATACGTAATGGTATCAATTTTGCTTCTGCTCGTCGGTACCTATAACATTTCAATATATGTGATGCGTCAATTTCTGGCTGTCGCAATTTTCGTTGCATCTTTCCCTTTGATTTTGAAACGGAAACTAATACCCTATTTGTTAGTTTGTGTATTTATGTTTCTTATACATAAAACTGCAATCATATGTATGCCAATCTATTTTATGTATCAGATGAAGCCGAAAATCCTTATAATGTCAGTGATATTATTGGCAGCGGGTATTTTCTTTTTGTTAGATGCTTTTATGCTTCTATCTATCGAAACGGTTGGAGATTACGAAGAGTATATGATAAAAGGAGGAAGTGATAGTCAAGTATATGTCAGTGCAGCCATTGCTGGAGTTATTACATTATTATATGTTTATTCTGTTAGGAGGTTAATTTGGGAAGATGGGGTGCATAAGCTAGTTTTTATTTTACTTTTGTTATCTGTACTAGTGAATCTTGCAATTGTGGGACGGCCTGGTACATTGTCTCGATTGCCTTCATTCTATGAATCAGCAACATTATTCGCATTGCCTCTTATAATGGCATCTAAAAGAAACATATTGGAAAAATCTTTGATTTTTGTATTTATATTCTTTATAAGAATATATCCGACGTATTTTGGTTCAATTGGTCTTGGAGATTTGGCGAATATGAAATTACTCTGATAATGAGATATTGGATTTTGTATTGATGAGGATATTAATAATTACACAGGATTATCCTGACCGTAGGAGAAATGCGTATGCATTTGTGCAACAGCTTGTTTTTCAATTTGCAAAAATGGGACATGATTGTTGCGTGGTGTCTCCATATAGTATAATTAGTAACCGCGGGTGGTATCAATTTAAAGAAAATCAAATAATAGGGAAAGGAACCATTGAAATACTTCGTCCTAATCATGTTTCATTGTCAAATTGCAGAATATATGGATTCTCTCCAACAAATTATTTTCGCAAGTTGGCCTTAAATAAAGCTATCAAACATTTACCATTTAAACCAGATGTCATTTATGCTCATTTCTGGCGTAGCGGACGGGAGATTTATCCTTATGCGAAGAGTCATGGAATTCCTCTTTTTGTCGCAACGGGCGAAAGTGTAATACCAAAAAATGATATAAGCCCATTATATAAAGATTTCTATGATTACGTAAGAGGAGTAATATGCGTTTCTACTAAAAATAAGGATGAAAGCATTTCAAATGGGATGACAAAAGATGATAAATGTATTGTACTTCCCAATAGTATAGATCCTTCTTTGTTTCACAAAATGGACAGGAATGCATGTAGAAAGAAATTGAATATTTCAAATGATGTTTTCGTAGTCGCATTTTGTGGCGCATTATGTCATCGAAAAGGAGTAGGTATGTTGTGCAGTGCTATTGAAAGCATTAAAGGAGCCCATGTCTATTCCTTTTTTATAGGAAGGTCCTATGGAGAGTTGCCGACATGCCGTAATATTTTATTTCAAGGATCTGTCCCGCACCATAATTTGGCTACCTACCTGAATGCGGCAGATATTTTTGTACTCCCAACATTGCACGAGGGGTGTTGTAATGCAATAATTGAGGCACTGGCTTGTGGGCTTCCTGTGGTTTCATCAAATCTGCCATTTAACTGGGATGTGTTAAATGAATCTAATTCTATTTTGGTGGATCCTAGCGATGTGGAACAAATTGCCAATGCAATTGCTGTGTTGCGAGATGAGGAGAAACTGAGAACAATGCTATCTCAGGGGGCATTGGAAACGGCAAAACATTTGACCCTAGACGAGCGAGCAGGTAAAATAGTAAGGTTTATAGAAGAAAGAATAACTTGTTAATGACAAGCGTAATATACAAAGGCGATGAGTAAAATTATATTTATTATCAGTAACATCCATTTGCCTAGATGCACAAATCGTGTTAAGGAATTCTGTCAGAGAGGATACGACGTTGAAGTTTATTATTTTGACAGAAGGATATTCAATAACAAGGTGGGCGAATTGGACGTCCCAATGCATTCATTGGGCGAACTTGAAGCGGGATCTGATTCGTATTTCAAACGAATGCCGAAACAGTATTCAATCATTAGAAATGTTGTAAAAAAACACAAAAATGAGGATGTTGTATTCTACCTTTTTGGCTTTGACATGGCGCTGATTTATCATTATTGTTTCTCGAAGAAACCTTACATCTTTGAGGAATCAGATTTGAGGCACACATATTTCCCAAAACAACTGAAATCTATTCTGGAAATTGTTGATAAAAGAATCATTAAGAAATCATTGTTAACAGTATTTACATCAGAAGGTTTCTGTGAGTACCATTTTGGAAAGAAAGTTCCTGACAATGTAACTTTTATACCCAATAGGTTAAGTCCCGATATTAAGAATGTCTCTCTTCTACCTCATAAAGCGTTTAACAAAGACAGAATTAGTATTGGCTTTGTCGGTTCGCCCCGTTTTAAGGCAGTATATAACTTTGTCAAGGTCTTCTGTGCCAATTTCCCCGATTACGAAATGCATCTTTTTGGAGAACCATTGTTAGATGGAATTGAAGAACTGAGAGGGAAATTTGATAACGCTTTTTTCCATGGAACATTTACAAGCCCACAGGATTTACCTTCCATTTATTCGAGTATCGACTTGGTCCTTTCTACATATGACGCAGAAGTAGAGAATGTGCGATTCGCAGAGCCAAACAAGATTTATGAATCTATGTTTTTTGAGGTGCCAATTATCGTTTCAAAGAATACATTCTTGGCATCTAAGGTTGCAATGCTCGGGATAGGGTTCGCTATCAATGCAATAGATGACAATGAGATAGTATCTTTTGTGAACTCTATCACAGAGGAATCTTTGAAGGGAAAGATTAATAATATCAAGAAAATAGATAAGAATACTCTTGTGAGCATTAATGATGGATTCTATCAAAAATTGGACTCTAAGCTGAAAAGTCTAATATAAAATGAATAAGATTGAAGAAATTGTATATCACGCCCTTTATAGGCACCCCAAACTGAAGTTGGCTGTACGCAATCTCTATCAGGGTGTATTTGATTTAATGCCCAGGAAGAAAGGGTTCTTTACGGGTGATTACGACGTTAAAGAAGGATATTTCTTTGGGTTTCATGATGTGTCCCCATTCTCATCTGATGAGACTAAAGTACTTGCCTGTAAGTATTCTTTTGATTTACGGATGCCAAAGGCAGGTGAGGGGATAGCCGTTGGTTACCTTGATTTCAATAAAGGGAAGATGGGTGATTTCCATCAGTTGGGTATGACCAGTGCCTGGAACTGGCATAAGGGCTGCAGATTGCAATGGTTGAGTGAGAGGGAGGTTATATTCAACAACGCTATTGATGGGAAGATGGTTTCCACTATTGTTAATGTTGAAACAAAAGAATCACGTAATCTTCCTTATCCCATTGATACCGCATATGTGTCAGAGAAGGAATCAATCGCAACGACATTTTCGTACGAACGACTTCAAGTTTGTATGCCTGGTTATGGTTATCCATATTCTGACGAGTCATATTTGAATGAAAAAGCGCCCAAAGAAACAGGACTATTTTTGATGGATTTAAATTCAGGTGAGAAAAAACTTATTGTTCTAGTTTCAGAGTTGGCTGAAAAGTATGGGAAAGAAAATGCAGATAAATATTACCATTATGTAACCCATACTGAATTCTCAAAAGATGGTCGTTATATATCTTTCTTGTATCGCAGAATGGAAGAAGGTGGCGATATTAATAAAAGAGTCACAGTGATGGTGGTTTACGACCGACAGACAAAGGAACTCGTACTTTTACCGACTCAAGTATCTGGATCTCATTACGTGTGGAATAGAAAGAATCAAATTATAGCATCCTGCATTATTGATGGAAAGAGTTGCCATGTGCTTTATGATATGAAGGATCTAGAGCATTTTAGGATCATCCGACCAGATGTTCTTAATCAGGACGGTCATCAGACCTTTGTGAATGATGATGTATTTATCACGGATACATACCCGGATAAATGGAGGCAGTCGCAACTTTACATTGCCAATATGGTAGATGAAAGCGTAAAGAAATTGTTGAGTATAAATTCTCCTAAAAAATTCCAATGCAAAACAGTGTATAATTACATTGATTGTGATTTGCATCCTCGTGTTTCTCCATCAGGCAAGTATGTTTGCTGCGATACTGTTTTGACTGGTAAAAGAGGACTTCTAATTATGAAAATATAAACCAAAGATATGGCATTAAAATTAATGTATATCACCAAAGCCCCAGCTGTGGCTGTGATAGCAGAGAGGACTGGTGTTGACTGGATTTTCCTTGATATGGAATTCATAGGAAAGGATGCCAGGCAGGGTGGGTTGGATACCGTCCAGAATCACCATACGGTGAAAGATATAGAGAATATAAAAGCGGCCGTTAAAACGGCAAAGGTGCTCGTAAGGGTCAATCCCATTCATGATGCACTACACAATTACCCATCCTCCAAGGATGAAATAGATGCCTCAATCAAAGCCGGTGCTGACATTCTGATGCTACCTTTCTTCAAAACGATTCAGGAGGTAAAACAATTTGTTAGGTACGTTAACGGGCGTGCTAAAACACTCCTTCTGATGGAAACTGTAGAAGCTGCCAATTTGGTGGATGAGATTCTTGAAGTACCAGGGATAGATATGATTCATATTGGGCTCAATGACATGCATCTGGAGTTGGGAATGAAATTCATGTTTGAGCTGCTGGCTAACGGTACTGTTGAAAAACTAGGAAGGAAGATTGTTGATAAAGGTATCCCGTTCGGTTTTGGCGGTATCGCTACGCTTGAAGGAGGGGAGCTGCCTGGTTCTATGGTGCTTAAAGAACATGTGCGTCTTGGCTCCAGTATGGTGATTGTAAGCCGCAGTTTCTGTAATACGGATGTGGTGACAGACCTGAACGAGGTGAAACGTATCTTTGATACAGGTATTTCTGACTTGCGTACTTTGGAGAATGAAGCCGCTCATGCGGGTGCCGCATACTTGGAAGAGAATAGAAAGGCCGTGGTTGCTGCGGTCAATAAGATAGCTGGTACGAAATATAGTGTTTAAGAATTATGGATAAACAGATTATAAAACAACTGCAGGACAAATATGGTGAGGCCTTCTATCTGTTGGACAGCGCTCAGTTCCGTAAAAATTTTGCTGAACTGAAGGCCGCCTTCAATGACATATATCCCAACTGGAATATTGCCTACTCGTATAAAACCAACTATACTCCCAAACTCTGTAAGATTGTCAACGAACTTGGCGGTTATGCTGAGGTGGTGAGTGAAATGGAGCTGGAGATTGCCAAGAGGGTAGGATGCAAGATGGATCGCGTTATCTGGAACGGCCCCATCAAGAATGTTCCCATTATGGAGCAGTTCCTGTTGGATGGTGGTACCATCAACATTGACTGCATCGAAGAGCTGGAACAGATAAAGGAGATTCACAACCGTCATGCAGACAAGCTGATCAATGTGGGTATTCGTTGCAACTATGACGTGAATGATGGTGTCGTTTCCCGCTTTGGTTTTGACGTAGATGGTGATGACTTCATGACGGCCGTGAAGTTTGCTATCTCAACCAAGAACGTGAAGTTGATTAACTTCCAGTGTCACTTTGCTAAACGTCAGATTGCCTACTGGCCGGCACGTGCCAAAGGTATGGTGGAATTGATTGATCGTTTGGGTATCATTCCCGAGCGCATTGATATTGGTGGTGGTTTGTTTGGTAAAATGGCAGATTCTCTGAAGGCTCAATTTAACTGTGAGATTCCTGATTATCAAGCTTACGCTAAGGCGGCTGCACAGGTTTTTGCAGACTACTTTAAGGATAAGGATGTAACTCCCGAATTGCTGATTGAACCTGGTAGTGCTGTGGTGGGAGATTGCATGAAGTTCGTGGGCGCGGTGAAGACCATCAAGAATGTGCGTGGCAAATGGATGGCCACGGTATTAGGCAGCCAGAAAAACATCAGTATGACAGGAATCAATCCACCGATGGAAGTCGTTCCTATGGGGGGTGAGCAAAAGAAATACAAAAATTTGGATTTTGTAGGATTCACCTGCATAGAGGGTGATGTACTGTATCATAACTACACTGGAAAACTGGCTCACGAGGATGCCATTGTGATTAGCAATTGTGGTTCTTACTCTTTGGTAATGAAACCGCCGTTTATCCTTCCCAATTTCCCTGTGTTGGATATTAGTGAAGGAAAGACTGAGTTGATTAAGAGGGGAGAAACATTTGATGACTTGTTCCGTACGTTTGTTTTTTAACGAACACGAATCTCACAGATTACACGAATGTATAAGATAAATCTACTTATTAAGCGCTGCTTTGACCTTATATCATGTCTGATTGCGGTCATTATTCTTACTCCGGTATGGATTATTGTGTCGATTGCTATCAAACTGGATAGTAAAGGGCCTGTATTTTTTAAGCAAGGACGCAGAACCAAAGACGGACGGATATTCCAGATGCTGAAATTCCGTTCTATGGTGGTGAATGCAGAAAATATAGGAACGGGATTATTCTCGTATGACAACGATCCTCGTGTGACTAAGGTTGGTGCCTTTCTGAGGAAGACTAGCATTGATGAATTCCCGCAGTTTTTTAATGTGCTGAAAGGTGACATCTCTGTGGTTGGGCCACGTCCTTGTGTAACCTACGAGCTGGGTGACTTTGACACGCTGAACAAGAAGTATAAGAAGCGTTTTGAGGTGAGGGGTGGCATTACCGGTCTGGCTCAATGCAAAGGTCGTAATGAAAACTCATGGGATGAGAAGGTGACGCTGGATAACGAGTATGTTGACCTGTTTAAGAAAGAGGGTATTCGGATTGATATCAAGATTCTCTGGTGGTCAGTATTGAAGGTGTTCCAGAATGCGAATATCAATGAAGACCAGCGTGAAGGAATGAGCGCAGAGGAATCTGCTGCCCTTGATGACGAGGAGGTAAAACGCATTGCGCACCTTCCAGACGAAGAATGAGAATTGGTTTCAAGTTTCAAGATTGACTAACGTCGAGTCTGCTACGCCATAACAAAACTCAAACGAGTTTGGTTCTGTGTATGGCTTAAACGCAGACTTTAGGTTTCAAGAAATAAAACTAAAGATTATTATAATATGGCAAAGACTGATGTTGCTAATAGATTTATCTGGTTCAAAGGGCAGATAATGAATGTGAACGATGCTATGGTGAACGTGCTTTCACCTACATCACAGTTTGGCTTGAATGTATTTGAAGGAATCCCTTGCTATTGGAATGATGAGCAGAAGCAGCTGTATGCTTTTCGCCTGTGCGATCACTATGATAGACTACTCCGCTCTGCTAAGCTGATTCAACTGGACTGCAAATACACCAAAGAGGATTTCCAGAAAGCATTGGTGGATACCATTAAAGCAAATGAATATGACGAGAACCTGAGTGTTCGTCAGACACTCTTTGTTGATGGTTTTGGCAGTTGGGGGAGTGAAGGCCCAGTTGAGATGTTTGTGGCTCCTATCCCTCGTGGACGTACTGCTGCTGAGTATAACAAGAAGGGATTGAACTGCTGTTTCACCTCTTGGAGGAGAATTAGTGATGAGAATCTAAGCCCGCGTATTAAGTGTGGTGCAAACTATATCAATAGTCGCGTTGGCCAGCGTGAGGCATTGCGCAATGGTTATGACACCTGCATCTTCTTGAATGAAGTGGGTAAAGTGGCAGAAGGCCCGGGTAGTTGCTTCTTTATGGTGATAGGAAATCAGTTGATTACCCCTCGTTTGACTGACAGTGTGTTAGAGAGTATCACTCGCGATACGGTAATCAAACTAGCCGTTAATGAACTAGGTATGGAGTTCGTTGAACGTACCATAGACCGTACAGAGGTGTATATGGCTGACGAGGCATTTCTTTGCGGTTCCGCTATGGAAGTGACACCTATTTATACTGTGGATAGGTACGCCATTGGAACTGGCGAGCAGGGAGCTAAGACAAAGGCCATTCACTTGAAGTATCTGGATGCTGCACAGGGCAAGCTTGATAAATATAAGAACTGGTTAACAAAGATATATTAATATGGCGGCTTTGTACAATAACGAACGTGTCTCTGTTATAACTCCAGTTTATAATGCCGATCGCTATATAGCCGAAACAGTAGAGTCAGCGGTTGCACAGACTTACAGGGATATTGAGATTGTATTGGTAGATGACTGCTCAAAGGATAACTCTGCTGACATAATTGCAGACTTACAAAAGAAATATCCCAATATTGTTTATCATAAGCAAGAAACAAACCAAGGTGCCGCTGTGGCTCGTAATACCGCATTGAATCTGGCTACGGGAAGATATGTGGCATTCTTAGATAGTGATGACCTGTGGGTGCCAGAAAAAATTGAGCGGCAACTGTCCATGATGAGAAAGGAGAATTGTCCATTTTGTTATGCCGCCATTGATTTTATGGACGAGGATGGGGAGATTACCAAAAGAAAACGTAATATCAGTGAAACTTGTGATTACAATTATCTTCTCCATAATACTATAATTGCCACTTCGACGGTGGTAATAGATAGGAATATAATGGGTGATTTTCAAATGCCATTAAGACGTGGCGGTCAAGATTATGCAACATGGTTAATGTTGTTACGGGGAGGTACCGTTGCGAGAGGGATTAACGAGGTCCTTTCCCATTATAGAATATCCAGTAATTCGCTTTCTTCCAATAAATGGAAAAGTATTAAACAGGTTTGGCAGATACAGACGTGTGATGAAAAGATTTGTAAAGTCAAAGCAGTCTGGAATGTGTGTTGTTTTATATTGAATGCATTAAGAAAATATAAAATGTAGGTGAATCGGAATTTGATATCTGGTTTTTGGTTAGATTCCTGCATTTTGTACCGCAACTTTCAGTTTTTGAAAACTATTATACCGTAGAGGTGAATATGCTCGGGTCAGTTTTTATATGTGCGAAACCAGAGGTATGAAGATGATAAAAGCTGTTTGGGAGTTCTGTTCCTATCTATTCTGGCCAAGATGGAGGTAGTATCCCCAAGATGAAATGTGGTTGTTAAAATTCAATGAGGTTAGATCTTGTTGAGACCAAACCATCGCAATCTTTCACTGCATTTCATTTGGGAGCATGATATCCTGAATTAGCGAAAGGTAACTATAAAGAAGATGAGTGCCGGGGAATTGAAGGAAAAGAGACTTGTGAAGTTCAAAGAGTTGATGGCGTGGGCAGAGGAGTATAAACGAAAGAATCAATACGAATAAAGCATTTCAGTCATTCTGAAATGAAAATGTCAATAGTTTTTGTAATGTTCATTTATTGGGTTGCTTTTTTCAACCGCAGGAGCGACCCCTTTTGAAAGAAGAGTATTTTATTGGAATTTCATTAGTCTTAAAATAATGCAATTGAATAAGGAGAAAATAAAATCATACGCCAAGACGGCATGGAAGTACTATGCAAACTGGGCGTATTTTTGGCGGCATGTCAAATTGTTTGGCATGTATATAGTGATAGTTAGCGGTCTTACTTATGGCATTTCTACTTTAAGAATTAACATTAGCCATAACTCTGGTAGTGAAACCGGATTAGAAGTAACGACAGGTTCACTGGGATGGCCTGAGGTGTGTGTTATCATCCTTGTAACCATTGCATATATTGTTGTAATGTATCTTATGGAGCGAAAGCCGTTCCTTTCTCAAGCAGATGCGGATTATAAAAACGACCTGGATGCTCTTTTTAACAGAAGGATGGATCCAATCCGTAAGTTATCAACGTTTATAGACAGATTTGATGGGAAAGGTGCTTTCGTTAACGTTGATAATAAGCGTGTAAAGAATGTTTTTCTGCAAATAAAGAATGTAATCGATGGTAAATTAGACAATTTGTATATATCTGCATTCTCAGGAATGGGGAAAACGAGATGGGTGTGTGAAGCGTTTAAGAATGTTCAACCTGGGGATGACGTTTACTATTGTGACAAGGTGGATGAAGCCAGATTTGTAACGTCATTTTCTGCATTGTTAGAAGAGAATGTTGACAAGAATCCCATTGTGATTCTGGATGATTGCGATGCTGATCTTTATGATAAGTTTCTTCTGGAAGTCCAAAAGTCTAAATGTAATTTACGATTGATTGGTTTGAACAATGATACCTCTAAAATTCCTAAAGGTGTTAAGCTTATCAGTTTTGAATACGATGAACTGGAGGATGTTGTAAAAGCTATTGTTGATGTAAGGCTGGCTGATAGGTTAAAGGACGCATATAGCGACACTATTATCAAATATGCTGAAGGAATTCCTTATATGGCCGTTCTTTTGGTTGACAGCCTAAATAAGGATAGAGTGGCGAATCCAAATAATCTTAGTCGAAATGCTCTTTGTGAAAGGATGATTCATTTAGATCCCAATCTCAGCAGAGATTCGCAGATGAAGGCTTATCAGACAATTTCTTTATTCTCTCCTCTGAGTTATGAAGATGAGGATGACAAGCAATTCGCATTTGTCAGAGATAATGACAACATTACTCCAATCATAGATAATCTTAATAGGAAGAACCTTTTCAAACAAGTTGTGGGTAGTGGTATCCACCAACAGATTATAGAACGACGCTCCTCTTGGATCAATGTCCGCCCATCGGTTCTCGCAGTATGGATGCTTGAAGACTGGTACAGATCATGTGATGACAAGCGTATGGCAGCTGTTGCACAAGATATGGTAAATGCTCCCTTTGGGAGACTATTGGTGGATGCTTTTGGAAAGCGTTTCTCGGATATGCCAGACAGTCCGAGCGCACGGAGGTTGGTGGAAGAAATTACTAAGGCTGGTGGGTCTTTTCGTTCTGAGGATGTAGTATGTTCTGACATGGGCTCACGGCTCTTCCTCGCTATGGCTACAGTGAACCCTGTCGCAGTGTCTGAATGTCTGCATTCATGCATGTTCTTCAAGGATGTTAGTTGGCTAAAAGACAATGTTAAGGATGATATCCGAAGAAACTATGTTTGGGCATTGGAGAAACTATGTTTTAGGAAGGAGTCATTCGATACATCTGCTCAATTGCTTGCTAAATTAGCTGTTGCAGAAAATGAAAGCTGGGGCAACAATGCAACAGGCATCTTCTATCAATTATTCCATATAGCTTTAGCAGGTACTCAGGCGACTCCAATGGAACGCATACAGTTGCTAGAAGAATTGGCTGGTTATGGAGAAGAATTCAATGACGTTATTATTAAGGCATTGAATCATTTGTTCAACTATGGCCATTTTCATAGAACGGGAGGAGCAGAAAAGGTTGGGAAGAAAACCTTACCCGAATTCTGCCCTAGTGGTCAGGATGTCATTGATTATTGGAATATGGCGACTGACTTCATAGAAAAATGGTTGGATGCCTATCCACAGATGGTTAATGATGTGGCGGATGCAATAGTAAAGCAGGCGAGACAAATAGGATGGGCTGCTGGATGCCGTAACATTCTTTACCGTTTGATAAATATAGTAACTAAGATTAGGGGGGATGAGTGGCCCGAAATGGCTAAAGAACTAATTTTTGCTGAGATTCATCATAGTAATGTGCTTTCAGATGTAGAGAAGAGAACACTTCATGAGTTGATTGATCGCCTAAAGAGTAAGGACTTCATCTCTACCTTGGATGAAGCGCACATGCGTTTTTATGGCGATTATCGTGATTTTGAACAGAAAACCAAAGAAGCAGAATCATTCTTTGCACCTTATGTGGATACTTTCATTAATCAGAATCTTTATAACGACATAGAGGTGATATCAAAGTTGATGGATAATAATCAGCAATGCGATATCTTTTTTATCAGGCAACTTGCCCACACACTAAATGAGGAACAGTTGACTGGATTGTTTAAGACTGCTATCGAAGTTTTCAGGAGAAATAACATAAAGAACAGTAGTTTCATCAATCTTATATGCTCACATGCAGGATTATCAAAAGCTGTAGATTCTTTTTTGGAAGACCTAAAAGTCAACAAGTTCACAACCGTATTTGTTGATATTATATCAGGAAGGGAGACAAAAGATTTGAAAGTGCTTTACTCTTTAGCAGAAGAATATAGTGGTGAACTAGAGTGGGGAGGTTTGTTAAGCAGTTATTTACGTAGAGCACCGCTTTATGATGGGGAGCAAATGGCCAATACTTGTTCTTATATTTCTTCATCAATGGGGGATAATTCTGATAATTATATTGCTGACTATATTGGCTCATATTCATATCACGATATCATTAAAACTCAACCAATGCTTGATTTGGTTAAGGAATTCCTTTCGAGAGTGGATGAGGAGCAGTTATCAGGGAATACTGCATTTGAAATGAATCAACTTGCAGAGCATTTATTAGAAGACAATGATTTGCCAGAATTTGCAAAGCAGTATAATCTTAAGATAATCAAAAGGTCAAGTAGTGCCATGATTCATGGAGCATACGACACAATTTATTTCTCATTATTACCTAAATATGAGGAAACGATTTTAGACGATGTGTTAGAAGCTCTTGCAGATGAGAGTGGCACATACTGGTTACAGATGATGAGCCCTCTGGGTTCTGGATATACATCAGGGAAGGGTGCAGGTCCTCTATTCCAATGTAGCCATGATAAAATAAAGGATTTCTGTATGAAACATGCAAAAACGAATTTCCCATCAAGACTTGCTCACATGATACCAATTTACGCATATAATGAAAGTGGAGAAAACGATTTCCATGAGTTTGTATATTGGTTTCTGGACAACCTTGAGAAGTTTAAAGATACCAAGGCTATTTTATCTGGAATAGGTGCAAATATGAATTCATTCTCTTGGATAGGTTCGATTATACCTTTGTGGGAAAGGCAGAAGGAATGTTTCTTGAAACTTATGTCCCACAAGAATCCCTTAGTGAGAGATTGGGCAAAGAGAAATGTTGAAACACTTGAACAGGAAATAAAGAGTGACCAGAGGAAGGAGTCGTACGAATATTTTAGGTATTCATAAGAAAACGCTTCTTTATGAGCAGTGGAAAGAGATATAGTAGAAACGTGTCAGTTATAAACATGGATAAGCAGGAGAAGAACTCTATAGTTGATGACCTTTATTATAGTTTGTACGGAGAACACCAGACAAAAGAAGGCCAGGCGCTTGAACGATTATCTGGAGTGGCTTTCAAATTGCTTGAAGAGCAAAAGAAGGTGAAGTACGACCAACAGTTAAGGGCAAAATATAGTGGTACTGTTTATCAGGTTGATGATGTGGTGGGTGAAGGTGAGCGACAGGTGATGGTAGAAGTAAAAGACTATACTGTCAGAAATAAGCATGTCGGACGATCTGACCTGCAAAAACTGGAAAGTGCGCTAACCGATTTGGATATTTCTGAAGGCAGATTTGTTTCTGCTACCGATTATACCAATCGCGCAAAGCCTTTTGCGGAAAGTACTAAAACTAACCCAAAACATAACCCTATAGATTTATATCACGTAAGGCCATCTACTCCAGATGACGAGAAGGGGCGTATCAAGACCATTTTGGTTACCATTGTTGCGCGTGGACTTGAATTTGAGAGAGGACAGTATTGGCCGCTTATCAATTCTAAGTTCTTTGAAAGTATCAAAGACAAGATAAAAGAGGAAGGGGAGAAACAAACAACTACCTTATATCATTTTTATGATGCTGATAATAATGTTGTTGAAACCTTTGAGAATATTACAAGACAGCTGAATGGCAGGTTGCCCGCAAACCCTGAAAATGGTTTCATCCTGGAAGGAAAATGGGATTTTCCCGAACCAGTTTATATTGATATGGTTCCTTTAGGAAGGGTTTTAATTGATTCTATTCAGTATAAGGTGCCTACCTATTCGGATGAATGTAGTTTTGCCATTGACCAGAAAGGTAATCCTGTATTGCTAATTAAGTCAGAGGATGGCATGGTGGATAAATTATTGACAGACCAACAACTTAAGCAATTTTACTTTGAGGGTGGAGAAATAAAGAAGAAATAATGTTTGAGAGAATACTTATTAAATCGGGTTGGTCAGATAGATGGGGTTGCTCGTCAAGCTCGCAGGCCATCCTTGACGGTCAGGTAGATTGGTTATAGGTTATTGAGGGTTGGTTTGCTCATCAGGCTTGCAGGCCTTTCCAGGCGGTCAGGTAGATGGGTTATAGGTTTCAAGTTTCATGCTTGACTTTGTCTACGCCCCGTCATTTCGGCAAAGAAAGCGAGCTTTCTCTGCGCTCAACTTTCGGGGCTCCCAGGTTTCAAATTTTGCTCACCAGGTTTCAGGTTTCAAGTTCCGGTTACGGGTAGGGATTTAAGTTCAAAGATTCATTTTAATTACGGCAATTAGGTTGCCAGAGAATTGTCAAGGAATCACAAATGATATATCTTATGTATGATTCCTGTGAAAAATATACAAAAATTAAAAATAAAATCACTAACCTGAGAAATTTATTGTATATTTGCATTGTCGTTTGTAACTGAATAATTATGATTGCGGAATTTAAAATCAGGAACTTCTATTCGTTGCGAGATGAGCAGACGCTGAGTTTTGTCCCGACGAATGATGATACCTTACGTGATAAATATACCGAGGAAGTGGCTGACGGCGTGTCGCTTTTGAAAATATGCTGTATCTATGGCTCCAATGCTTCGGGTAAGACAAACATTTTGAAGGCGCTCGATTTCTTTTCGCAGTTCATGATCAACGATATGCTGAACAAAGGCGATGAGATTGGTGTCGTACCTTTCTTGCTTGATAATGTGTCGGGTAAGGAACGGACACAGTTTGAGATGACGTTTTATCTAAACAGAGAAAAGTATAAACTCAATCTGGTATTAGATAATAGGGTGATTTATGAGGAAACCCTACAGGTTTATTCATCGGCTCAGCCAACGTTGTTGTATAGGCGCACTTATAATGCTGAAAAGGATGTCACTGATATTGTTTTTGGCGGTAAGGTGGGACTGGTTAAGAAAAGCAGGGAGTCGATAGAGGGCAATACTATCAATAACCGAACGGTTATTGCTGCTTTCGGGAAGTCGAATGTGGAGAAATCAAGGTTGAATCTGGTATATGAATTCTTTTCCCAGAGGATAGTTCCTATAATGTATCCACAGAGTAACCTGATGAGCTTCACCAAACATCGTATAGCGAGAGACAGAGATGGTAGATTAAAAACATTCATCCGGCACTTCTTGAAGGCATCTGACTTTAATATCTCGGATATCACTATTCATGAAGAGGATGTTAGCATTACTCCAGAAATGGAACTGATGATTATGAATGCCTCGGGGATGCCTGAAAAGACAAAAGAGGAAATCTTGAAGAAGGGTACGTTGCATTCGGACGGGATGTTTTTTGTGCATCATACCACTAATGGGGATAAAGAGCTTTACGAAGAATTGGAGTCCCGAGGAACCAAGAGATACATGGGGTTGGCGACTATCTTATATGACCTGCTGGTTCATGGCGTCATTCTTCCTATTGACGAGATAGAGTCGAGTATTCACTATGAATTGCTCTCTTATTTTATCAAGGTATTCTTGGTGAACAGTAGGCGGGGCGGACAACTGATTGTCTCTACACACGACATTAACCTGCTGGATGAGGACTATATCCGTAGGGATGTGATTTGGTTCACGGACAAGAATGACGGAGGCGAGACGCAACTGATAAGACTATCGACACTTGGACTGCATAAGACACTGTCGATTTACAATGCCTACAGACAGGAGAAACTTGTAAGTCTGCCGTTCCTGGATAGTATTTATATAGATATGGATGAATACTATGAACGTGAGGCAGGAGAATAAAAAAGCACGGAAGAGCATTGCTATCATCGGTGAGGGGCTGACAGAGTATCGCTATGTGGATGACATGCGTACAACTGAGCGTTACAGGTTCAGTCTGGTGCCCGGAATCCCGAAGCATTCGGATATTGATGATATTGTGATGCTGGCAAAAGAGCGAATGAATGCAGGATATGACTATGTTTTGTGCTTGATAGATATGGATGTGATTGAAGGGAACCATGACAAGATGGAGCATTACCGTGTGTTGAGGAAGGATAATCCCGAGATTATCTTTGTGGAGTCTAGTCCATGTACGGAATACTGGTTTCTAATGCACTATATGCCAAGGCCATCAAGTAAAGAGTATGCCAACTACGATGCTGTGGCTCAGGAACTCAAGAAGCATATTCCCAACTATGATAAAACCGAGATATTCTTCAATAAGACTCATATCTACCGTGAACTTAAGGAGAAGGGCGATATGATGAGAGCTATTGAACTATCGCGTGAACTGGATAAACTGCATGAAACAGATCCTGAGGTGTACAAGTCGTACACACAAATGTATAAGCTGTTTGATATCATTAGGGAGATTACGAAGTAGGAGGGGCGACATCATCGTGAAAGGGTGGTAGTGGAATCATAAAAACATGCACTTGTCACTGCAAGTCGGTTTATGACCATCATCACATCGATGGTGCGTGAGAGTGGTGGTGTAAATTTGATTATATAATATTATATCATAAATAATATGTCGGAAAGGAAACGCATATATCTCTGTTTGGCTCATATGAGCGAGGCGGGGCTTGAACAAAAGTATATCCAAGAAGCTTTTGATACTAACTGGGTGGTGCCGCTGGGACCTAATGTGAATGGGTTTGAAAAGGATTTGGAGGAATTTTTAGCCTCACCCCAGCCCTCCCCTCAAGGGGAGGGAGAATATGCCTCTAGGCGGGTGGTGGCTTTGAGCTCGGGAACGGCGGCGATACATCTGGCCCTGGTTGCCTGCGGCGTTGGCCCTGGCGATGAGGTGTGTACACAGAGTTTTACGTTCTGCGCGTCTGCAAACCCGATTGCTTATCTGGGTGCTACGCCTGTCTTTATTGACAGTGAGCCGGATACTTGGAACATGGATCCGGAATTGTTGGAGGTGGCTATCAAGGACCGCATAGCTAAGACGGGTAAGAAGCCCAAAGCGATTGTGCCGGTGTCGCTGTTCGGTATGCCGTACCGGATTGATAAGATTATGGAGATAGCTAATCGCTACGAGATTCCTGTTATCGAGGATGCTGCCGAGGGCTTGGGTAGCCGCTTCAACGGGAGACCGCTTGGCACGTTTGGCAGATATGGCGTTCTCTCCTTCAATGGTAATAAGATGATTACCACTAGTGGAGGTGGTGCTTTGATATGCAGTAGCCCCACCCCCGACCCCTCCCCAATAGGGAGAGGAGAAGAGCCCTACAAAACGGCTGATCCTACACTTTATGAATTATTGAAGGGCTATTCGTCTGAGATGCGAAAGAAGCCGACTGAGGCTGAGTCTGTGGCGTGGGGGCTGCTTCGTGACAATCAGACGGGGTACAAGTTTCGCAGGCAGCATGTCATAGGGGATTATATTGTAGATTTTGTGTGTCTGGAAAAGATGCTTGTGGTTGAGATTGATGGCGAGTACCATAACGAGTGGGAACAGCAGATAGATGATGCGGCTCGTACAGAGTGGCTTGCTATAAAAGGTTTCAGGGTGATGCGTTTCACCAATGCTGAGGTGTTATCCAATCCGGAAGAGTTTCTTAAAGACGTGATAGATGCTCTCGCGCATCAGAACACCCTCCCTGTTGGGGAGGGTTGGGGTGGGGCTCAGACCATCATGTGGCTGGCCACACAGGCCCGTGAGAGCTATCCTTATTATCAGCATGAGAAGATTGGCTACAACTACCGTATGAGCAACATCTGTGCTGGTATCGGTCGTGGTCAGATGACGGTACTTGGCGAACATCTTGAGCATCACAAACATGTGCAGCATCTTTACGAGGAATTATTGGCTGATGTGCCAGGAATCCACGTCCATTCCCAACCCAAGTCTCACCCTTTGGGGGGAGATTTAGAGGGGGCTTATGACAGTAACTACTGGTTGTGTACAATAACCATAGATGAGAATCTTAAGATTAAGGGGCAGGAGAATGCTTACAAGACTATTGTGCAAGGTGCTGTGGGTGGGGCTGCTGGTGTTACTCATGCTGCTGAGTGCGTGACTACGGATTGTCAACCTAACGATAACGTGGAAGCTCTGCGTGTGTTTATGGATGCCGCTGGCGTTGAAGCAAGACCGGTTTGGAAACCTATGCATAAACAGCCCGTATATCTTGGTGGAGAGGTGCAGGTGTCAAGTTTGACTTCGTCTACGCCCCTGCATTTCGGCAAAGAAAGCGAGCTTTCTCTGCGCTCAACTTTCGGGGCTATCAAGTGTCAAATTTCAGGAGACACGTTTCAAGTTCCAAGTTCCAAGTGTCAAGAGGGGGAGATTCTCTGTCAGACTTCTGACAAGAGTGTGGCTTACGTCAATGGTGTATCTGAGGCCATCTTCAAGGTGGGCATGTGTCTGCCTGCCGGGCCGTATGTGACAGATGATGACGTCCGGTATATTGTTCAATGTATTAAGGACGCTATCATCTGACCTTGACTATAACTATAACCTTGACCTTGACTTTAACGTTAACGATGGCTGGTGCACGGAATTTCAGGGAGTATCCCGTATGGAAAGAGGCAGTCGCTTTTGCGACTTACGTTTACGAAGTTACAGGCAAGATGCCTTGGTTTTGATGGCGTTTTTTTTGATGACTTTTTCTTCAATATGGAAAGTTTTTGTATCTTTGCACTCGGAAAAGAATAAAGAAGAATAAAAGAGAATAAAGAAGAATAAAAGAGAATAAAGAAGAATAAAAGGGTGTAAAGACGAATGAAAAAGAGTAATCAGGAAAACATTTTCAGCTTATTTCAGCCAACCTTTGGTAACAGACCAGAACAATACATTGGTCGAGATGGCATGATTGAGCAGTTTATGGATGGGTTGCGAGAACCTGTGGGGGCTCGCAACCGTTGTACATTATTTCTCGGTCAACGTGGCATGGGTAAGACTGCGCTATTGCTAGAACTCGGAGATCGTGCACAAAATGCTGGTTATGTAGTGGCTCGTGTAACTGCCCATGAGGGGATGCCTAAGGCCATTGTTGAACAGCTTCAATTGAATGGTTCCAAGTTTTTCAACGACGAGAAACGCAAGGTGACAGGCGTGAGTGCCGGAATGTTGGGCTTTTCGCTAGGTCTTACTTTCTCAGAAGCTGCAGAGCGTCAGTATGGTTTTAGGTCGAAGCTATCGTTGCTGTGCGATAAATTTGCTGAGAAGGGTAAGGGGGTTCTGATCCTTGTTGACGAAATTCAAACATCATCAGCCATGCGCGAAGTGGCTGCCTCCTATCAGGAACTTGTGGGGGACCGGAAAAACATAGCTATAGCAATGGCTGGTTTGCCGCATGCAGTCTCAAGTGTTTTGAATGACAAGGTACTTACTTTCTTGAATCGTGCAACTAAAGTTGAGTTGGGGCTAATCTCCACTAATTTGATAAGGGCTTATTACGAAAGGTCATTCAGGTCAATAAATATTAAGGTCTCGGATGATATTCTGGATCGTGCAGCATTATCGACTCATGGTTTTCCATATCTGATGCAGTTAATTGGTTATTATCTGATTCAATATGCCCAGGAAGGGGGTGTGATTACAGATGCTGTCATGGATAAGGCAGAGAAAGCTGCCATGGGTGATATGGAGGACAATGTGTTCAAACCAATCCTTGCTCCCCTTAGCGACAATGATAAGCAATTTTTGAAAGCATTGGCTCGCTGTAAAGGAACTGTGACTACTGCCAAATTGCAGAACGAGTTGGGGGATAAAGGGCCTGCTATCCAACCTTATCGCAAGCGTCTGCTTGATGCCGGGGTTATCGAGGCACCCAGAAGAGGGGAATTGGTGTTTGCGGTACCCTATTTGTCGGATTATCTGCTGGCGCATGAGTTATGACAGTTAGCGCGTTAGGTTTGTGCTGTTGAGCTTTAATAGCAGTAATAGTTGAAGAAAGCGTTGCAAACACTTGCAACGCTTTCTTTTTGTATCTATATGTGCTTTTGAAGGTTAGCGGTGCCAGAATCGGGGAAGGAAGAGGATGATGACGGTAAGGCACTCCAGACGTCCCATAAGCATCAGCAACGAGGCGATGTATTTGGCTACGACGGTAAACCCTGCATAGCTGCCGAAACCTCCTGTGGCTCCCAGTCCGGGTCCGTAGCCCGTGATGCAGGCGATACAGGCACCAAAGGATTCTGTGGCGTTGACTCCGCTGAGCATCAGTAGCAACACCCCGGCGATGATGGTGAATAGATAGACAAAGAAGATTACCATCACGTTGTTGATGATGGGATGTGTGACAGGCATGCCGTTCAGCCGAACTGGGTTGATGGCATAGGGATGCAGCCGGTTGCGCAGTATGTTGCGGGTGTTGCGGAACAGGATGAGTACGCGCATGATTTTCAGTCCTCCGCTGGTGGATCCTGCCATGCCGCCACAGAGGGAGAGCATGACGTAGAAGAACAGAATGGGAGTCCACCAAGTAGATGTGTCGGCTACCAACGATCCTGTGGTGGTGAGTACGCTGAGTGTCTGCACGGTAGAGCAACGTAGCGAATCGCTCCAGCTCCAGTCCATTTTGTAGTGCAGCGCCAGTGCCACGACGGCAATGGCAAGAACCGCTATGCCGAGGTAGAAACTGAATTGGTCGAGTTTGTGTCGGATGCGTCGGTAGCGGAAGGTGACGAGGTAGAACAGCAGCATGAAGTTGATGCCGCTGAAAAACATGGCCAGTGCCAAGATGTATTGTTGCTGGATGGTGATGGCACTCAAACTGTCGTTGTAGATGGAGAAGCCCCCTGATGAGATGTTGGTGAACACCAGGTTGACGGCATCCCAGACGTGCATCCCCGTGAGACGTAGCAGCACAACAAATACAAGTGTGAGTGCGATGTAGATGACTAGGGTACGACGGATGGTGGTGCTGACGGATGACGAGGTCTTATCGACACTCTCTGCTCCGGAGGCCTCGGCTGTGTATAAGCTGTATTTGTTGATGCCCAATGAGGGCACTATGGCTAATATCAACAGGATGATTCCGAAGCCCCCAATCCACTGGGACATGCTGCGCCACAGCAGCACTGAGGGTGGGAGATGCTCGATGTCGGCAAAGATGGTGGCTCCCGTCGAGGTGAATCCTGACATCGATTCGAAAAGGGCATCGGAGAAGCTATGCAGCGCCCCTGTGGCCAGGAACGGCAGGGTGCCGAATGTGGAGAGTACTACCCATATTAGGGCGACGATGATGTAGGGCACTCTGCGGTCTACCCGCTCGGTCTGCTTGGCAATGGACAGCAGCATCAGCAGTCCGATGCAGAGGGTGAAGAGTCCACAGCAGAGCATCTGGGCAGTGGTGCCGTCGTGGAAATGCAGCGACGGTATGATGCATAGCAGCATCATGGCCCCTTCGCCCATGAGCGGGATGCCCAAGGGTCGCAATATGGCGTATATGTCGGTGCGTTTCATGGCGTTATCTTTTTTGTCAACGTCTCCAATAGGCGGGTGAGAATATGGCCAGGATGGCAAAGATTTCTATGCGTCCCACCAGCATCAGTACCATCAGCGTCCATTTGGCCAGTGGCAGCAGGTTGCCGTATTCGAAGTTGGCTCCCAGGGCGTTGATGAGTGGCGACGGACCTAAGTTGCCGATGTTGGCTGCCGCTACGCATACGGCTGTGGGGATGTCCACGTCACAGATGGTCAGCACGAAGGCACCTCCTACTATAAATATGATATACATGAACGCAAAGGCGAATATCTTGTTGATGTATTCGTCGGAGATGCGTTCCCCGTCGATAGTGACACTGAATGCGACATTGGGGTGCAGCATACGGGTGAAATAGTTGTGCACGTAGCGTCTCAGTATCATCAGTCGCTTGATTTTGAGTCCTCCTCCGGTGGACCCTGCCGATGCGCCCACGATGATGAGGAAGAAGGTGACTCCCGACACGGCAAGGGGCCACACATGGGGGGTGGGCAGCGACAGTCCGCAGGTGGAGATGGTCGAGGCCACATGGAACAGTGAGTAGCAGACCGACTTCTGCAGCGGGTATCCTTTCAGGAAGAACGCTACAGCGGACAACACTGCGGCTCCGGCAAAGATGCCGACATAGATGCGGAACTCTTCGTTGTGCGACAATAGCCGGATTTTGCCTGTGGCGAGCTTGTAGAGCAGCGCTATGTTGACGCCGGAGATGAACATGAACAGTGTAATGAGTGCCAGCGAGAGTTGCGACATGCCTGCCAGCCCTGCCGTATGCACCATGAAGCCCCCTGTGGAGATGGCACTTGTGGCGATGCAGAAGGCGTCGATAAACTCATTGCCACACAGCAGCAGCAGTATCACCAGCACGACGGTCAGCCCCAGGTAGATCATCCACATCAAGCTTACGCTGGTGGCAAGGTGGGGATGGAGTTTGCGCTGTATGGTGCCGGAGAACTCGGCATCGTAGAGCTGCACTGACCCTACATTGAGTTTTTTGAGCAGGGCTATAATGAAGAGTATAAGCCCCAGGCCTCCAATCCACTGCGTCATGCTGCGCCATACCAGCAGGCCTTGCGGGGTGTGGTCTAGGTCTTTGATGACCGACGCTCCTGTGGTGGTGAATCCGGAGAACGACTCAAAGGCGGCATCGGTGAAACTGCCTGTGGCTCCTGTGAACAGGTAGGGCAATGAGCCGGTCAGGGGTACCAGCAGCCAGATGATGCTGGTAATCCAGAAGCTCTCTTTTTCGTGCAACTCATAGGAAGCGTTGTGTCCGAGGATGTTGCGTAGCAGCAGCCCTAACAGCAGGATGATGACGCCCGATAGGGCGAGGTCGAATTGGGCTCCGTCACGGTAGTAGAGCGACACTGCCAACGGGAAGACCATAGCGCACGACAGGATGATAAGCAGCATGCCTGACAGCCGTGCTATCAGCTTGAAGTTGAATCTGCGGATGCGCATCTGGCTCGGGTCGAAGATCCGGGTACCGTAGTTGGCTATTTTCTCGGCAACGTTCACCCTTGCTGTTATTCAAATATTCGCGACACTTGGTTCATCAGTTTCGGCAGGGTGAAAACCACCACTTTGTCCTTCTCCTGCAGCTGTGTCTCGCGTGTGGGCAAGAGGGTCTCGCGTCCGCGGATGATGCCTCCTACGGTGGACCCCACTGGCAGGTGCAGCTCTCCGATGGGCTTGCGGGTGGCTGGCGCCCGTCGACCTACCACCAGCTCTATGAGTTCGGCGTTGGTGCCGCTCAGCCATTTGCTGCTGATGGCTGAACCTTTGACGATGAAACGTGCTATGTAGCTGGCTGTGATAAGTTTCTTGTTGATGATGGTATCAATGCCCACGTCTTGGGAGATATTGATAAACCCTGTGTTCTCCACCAGGGCGATGGTACGTTTCACTCCCAGCCGACGGGCATGGAGGCATGTGAGGACGTTGGTCTCCGAAGAATCGGTGACGGCTATGAAGGCATCGTTGTTCTCTAAACCTTCGTCTTTCAGAAACTCAATGTCGGTGGCGTCGCCTTTGAGGACGAGGGTCTTTTTTAATATGGTGCTCAGTTCGTTGCAGCGAGCGGGGTCGCATTCCACCAGTTTGATGTGCATGCGATTTTCGAGGTTGATGGCTGCATAGCGACCGATGCGTCCTCCTCCGGCAATCATCACGTTGCGGATGTTCACGTCTGTCTTGCCCACCAGCTTCATTACCGACTCCATCTGGTTGGGTTTGCTGATGATATAGGCCAGGTCGCCTGTCTGGAAGGTAAAGTCGGGGTGGGGGATGATGGTCTCTGAGTTGCGGAGTATGGCTACCACACGTACTTGCAGCGAGGTGTAGGTCTGTACCAGTTCTCTCACGCTGCGTCCCACAATCTGCGATTCGCTCTCGAGGCGGATGAGGTACATGGTCAGCAGTCCGCCCGAGAAATCGAAGAAATCGGTTGCCACATTGTTGTTGAGCAGATTAGTGATTTCTTTGGCTGCGATACGTTCGGGACACACCATCTCGTCGACGCCCAGGTCGCGGAACATCTCTCGGTTCTCTTGCGCCAGCAGTTCAGCATTGGTGATACGCGCTACCGTCTTCTTGGCTTTCAGCTTGTGAGCCAACATGCATGATATCAGATTGAATGGCTCGTCGTGCAGCACTGAGATGAACAGGTCGCAGTCGTCCACATTGGCATTGCTCAGTACAGCAGGTGAGGTGGGGTCGCCCGCAATGGTGAGTACGTCGGTAGCCGTCTTCAGGCGTTCGAGCAGGTCGGAAGGGGGACCTATCACCGTAATGTTGAAATCCAGTTCGTTCAGCGACTTGGCCAGATGGAGTCCCACCTCTCCGTCGCCCGCAATAATGATGTTCATAGTCGTATGCGGCTTTGCGTTTTATCCGGCTGCGGTATTGTGCCGTGCCGTTGGGTCATTGTTTGTGCCAGATGCCTTTGTCTTTTCCGTCGTCGGTCACTATCTCCAGAAGGTCTTTCTCCATCTGGCAGACGATGTAGGCACTAAGGGTGTCCACCTTCACTGAGAAGTTGCCCTCGGAACAGTCTTTGAGCAATATGCCTTCCATGCCTTTCAGGGGACCCTCTATCACACGCACACGGCTGCCTTTCTTCAGCTGCTCTGTGCGTTTGACAAAGACTTCTGTCTCTGTGGCCAGCAGGCGACGGATGTTCGTTATCTCCTCGTCAGAGATAAAACCGATAGTGTCTCTCGTGGGCCCAAAAGCCACAATGGTCGCCACGCCGTCGGTCTTCCTGATGAGGTCTATCTGTTTGGAGACGATACGCACGAATACATAGGAGGAGAACAGTGGCACCTCCACCCATTTGTTGCGGTCCGACCACTTGTGCAGCTGGCGATGCAGGGGCAGGTAGCTCTCAAACCCTTGTTTCTTCAGATTGGCATCGACTTTCTTCTCCGCACGTGGCTTGGTATAGAGCGCAACCCATTGGGGTTCATTCCATTGTTGGCTTTTTCGTTCCATATATGCTCCATAAAATAGAGTGCAAATGTACGATTTATTTGGTTTTCTCTGCAAGTTTTAACGGAGAAGACGTATCTTTGCAGGGAAATTCATTTCCATAGAAACAGATTAACAGAATAAAAATCAAACCGATGAATACTATTGAACTTCTCTTGAACCACCGCAGTGTGCGTCGCTATCAGAACTGTGCCATCCCTCAGGAGGTGCTGAACCGGGTCCTGGAATGTGGGATGCGGGGTCCCAATACGGGCAATATGCAGATATATAGCGTCGTGGTGACGCAGGAACCTGAACTGAAATCCCAGTTGGCTCAGCTGCATTTCGGTCAGGGTGCCTCTTGTGCTGCATACCTTACGGTCTGTGTGGATATCAACCGTTACCATCATTGGTGTCGTCTGCGTGGTTGCGACGAGCCCTACGACAACTTTCTCTGGCTGATGAGCGGTACGGTCGATGCCAGCATCTGTGCCCAGAATATCTGTGTCGCTGCTGAAGCCGAGGAGCTGGGGTGCTGCTATCTGGGTACTGTACAGTATAATACGGCAAAGATTGCCCAGCTGCTTGACTTGCCCAAGGGGGTGGTTCCAGTGGTCTGTCTCTCGATGGGTTACCCTGACGAAGAACCTGCACTGAGTGAGCGGTTGCCGCTGGAGGGTGTGGTACACTATGAGAAGTACCACGACTATAGTGACGATGACATCGAGAAGGTGCATGAGGTGCGTGAGCAGTTCCCGTTCAACCAGGAGATGGTGCGTCAGAACAAGACTCGCAACCTTGCTGAACTTTTTACGGCTATCCGCTACCCCAAGACCACCAACGTGTCGGTATCGCGCGATTTGCTTGACTTTGTGAAGCAGGCAGGATTTATGAACCAATAGGGTGTCCTATGGGTGCGAGGGCTGCATTGCTATAAGAAATTCCCTACCATAAGCCGGAGAACCGGATGTGGTAGGGAATTTCTTTTTTATCCTATATGATTGAGTGCGGTTACTGGACGTCGCGGGCGTCGAGGGGCTGTGCCAGCAGACCAGTGAACTTATAGGAGTTGTCGAACTCCATACGGGTGTATTTTTTGGTGCCCGATTTCTGTTTCTGGCTCACCACGCAGTAGGTGTAGGGTTTGGGCTTCTTGCCGTCGGCACCACGGTATTTGGCGTCGAATTCGTACACTACCATCTTCTCAATCTCGTATTTCTCGCCTTTGAATTTCTCAGCCAGATATTTAAGGATGGCGGAGGTGTAGCGCTCTTTGGCCAGCACCTTGCCTGTCTTGGTCAGGGTTTCGGTCTCGGTGTTGTAGACGGCTTCGAATTTGTTTTTCTGGTTGTTGGTGTAGTAGGCCACAAATTCGCCGTTGGCACGTTGATACCAGTCGGGACCCTCAGCCAGACGGGCTGCAGGATAGCGTTTGTTGAAGTTGGCCACGATGGCTTCGGAGGGTTCGGGACGGGGCTCTTCAACCACATCGGGCTTCGGGGCTCCACGCTTCTTGGCGTAGCGGTTGGCGCGCGATTTGTCCTTCTCGGCCTCTTTGTGCACGCTCTCGTCGTTGGGGTTCTCGTGGGTGTAGTAGTCGCGTTTCACCACATCGGGGTCGGGGGCTGTGCTTTTCTGCAACTTGCCACGGGTGTCGAATATCAATTCGCAGTCTTCCGAGCCCACGCCTTTCTTGATGATGATCATGCGGTAGTAGTTGTCGCCGCTCATCTCTTCGACGTAGTATGTCGATTTGATGCGGTAGCCAGGGTAGTTGTTGACGAAGTAGGTGTTCATCAGGGTAGGACATTCGTTCAGCTCGATGGGGAAGGAACTGTACTGCCACTCACCAGAGGCGGTGAAATAGCAGTGGCCTTCCTGACCGTCGGTGACGAACTCGGCAATGTATTGTCCAGGTGCCTGATACCAGGTCTTCACCTTGTAGGATTCGTAGGTTTTTGATAAGGTGATGAGTACCGACTTGGGTACTGCGGTCTCTTTCACCTTGGTCTGAGCTGCTGCCAGGAGAGGCAGACACATCAGTGCGACAAGAAAGATCTTTTTCATCTCTGTTGTGTTTTACTGTTTTGCTTAGATAACGACCGTCTGTTAAAAATATTGTATATGTCCTATAATTTGAACAGTACGTCCTTGCGGTCGGGGCTGGTGCTGACAGCGGTGATGGGCACACCTACCTGCTGTTCGATGGCATGCAGATAGTCGAGCATCTTTGTCGGCAGCTTGTCGAAACTATTGATGCCTACCAAGCTCTGCTTCCAGCCAGGGAAGGATTTGAGTTGTGGGTGTATCTCGACAGTATTGTATTCAAATGGCAGTTCGTCGGTCTGCTTGCCCTCGATCTCGTAAGCGGTACACATCTTAATTTCGTCAAAGTCGTTCATCACATCGGGCTTGGTTACCACTAGGTCGGTCACGCCATCGAGCATACAGGCATAGCGCAATGCGGGGAGGTCAATCCATCCGCAGCGGCGAGGACGTCCTGTGGTGGAGCCATATTCGTGGCCATTCTCGCATAGTGTCCGTCCCGTCTCGTCGAACAGTTCGGTGGGGAAAGGACCGGCACCCACACGGGTGCAGTAGGCCTTGGCGATACCGTAGATGCGTCCCACACGCGAAGGGGCTACGCCCAGTCCCGAGCATACGCCGGCGGCTACGCAGCTGCTGGAGGTGACAAACGGGTAGGTGCCGAAGTCAACATCGAGCATGGCTGCCTGAGCACCTTCTGCCAGTACCTTCTTGCCCTCGTCGAGCATGCGGTTGATGAAATATTCGCTATTGATGAGCTTGAATTGTTTGAGCGTGTCGAGCGATTCCATCCATTTGGCTTCGTATTCGTCCAGGGTCAGACCGTCGATACGGAAGTCGTTGAGGTTGAAATTGAGTGTATGGGCAGTCTGCAGATGCTGGAATTTCAGCAACTCGAAACGTTCACGGAAGTCGGGGGCGAGGATGTCACCGACGCGCAGTCCTGAACGGGCTATCTTATCCGTATAGGTTGGGCCTATGCCTTTGAGGGTGGAGCCGATTTTCTGGTTGCCCTTGGCTTGTTCGTTGGCAGCGTCGAGCATGCGGTGTGTCGGCAGGATGAGGTGGGCTTTCTTGGAGATGTACAGGTTTGCTTCAGGACAAGCCCCTTTCTGACGCAGGGCCTCGATTTCCTGCTTGAAGATGCAGGCCTCGATGATGACGCCATTGCCGATGACGTTGATTTTGTCTGTGTGGAATATGCCCGAAGGGATGATGTGGAGTACATGCTTGATGCCGTTGAACTCCAGTGTGTGTCCGGCATTGGGACCGCCTTGGAAGCGGGCTATCACGTCGTAGTGAGGGGTGAGTACATCGACAATCTTGCCTTTGCCTTCATCGCCCCATTGCAGGCCTAACAGAACATCTACTTTGCTCATTTTGCTGTTTCAGATGATTTAAAGTGGTATCTCGGACATTTGTCCGGTATGTTTATAAACTTATTTGTTACAATCTATTAAACTGGCGCACGGCTAGTGGACCTGTCCGCCAAAAACAATGCGAAAATACAGATTTATTTTCATTTTTGACTTTGAGGGAGGCAAATTTTTATCAACAAGCGAAAGAAACTGTCGGACGCTATGTGAGTTACCCCGTTTGCTCCTTATTCCTTGTCGCGTTCGGCTTTGAACCACTCCACAAATTCCGGCAGGTCGTCCATCGGATGGAATCCTTCTCCAGCTGGGTCGTCGGGAAGGGCGCAGGTGTCGAGATATCCTATCAATGTGGCGCAGTCGAACTCGCCAATCATGGCCTCGATGGTTACATATACTCCTACCAGCTGGTCTTCGTCGTCCACAGGGTTAGGCAGTGCCACGCGCAGTCCCAGAATGTCGGGCTCCTCCTCGTTTTCCAGCTGCTGGAAGAACATCTTGCTGCTTTCAAAGCGGTACTTGGCAAAGGTCACGTTCACCCCTTTGCCGTGGGGCTGTTTGAAGGCCACAAACTCCCACCAATCCAGGTCGGGGGCGTTGTCGGTCAAAGCTATCACGTATTCAAAGAGGTCGATATCGCTTTCAGCCGAGAAGGTCAACGTGCGTCCGGTAGGGGTGGGGTTGCCCATCTCGTAGGTCAGACCGGGGCAGTATTCCTCCAACCGTTGCTGCATCTCTGTAAGAAGTGCGTTCTGTTCAGCATCGTCAAGGTCGCCCAACATGGTCAGGCGTTCGTTGTTTTCCTGAAACCAGTTCCAAAAGATGTCTGTATTCATTTTAAAGTCAAATATTTATATAATAATGGCCTCTGGAGAGATGCGCACTCCAAAACGGGCCTCTACGTCGGCTGTTATGGCCTTGGAAAGTGCCACTACTTCTTTGCCCGTGCATCCTCCACAGTTCACCAGTACCAGCGCTTGCTTTCCGTATACGCCTGCGTTGCCCAGCCGTTTGCCTTTCCATCCCGCTTTCTCGATGAGCCAGCCGGCTGCCAGCTTGTAGTGTCCGTCGTCGGTCACGAAACTTACCAGGTCGGGGTATCTGCGTTTCAGGTCGTCGTGTTGTGAGGCGGTGACCACGGGATTCTTGAAGAAACTACCGGCGCTGCCGATTACTTTCGGGTCGGGAAGCTTGGTGTTGCGCAGCTCTGTCACGGTTTCGGCTACCTGTCTTCCGGTAGGGTGTCCGTAGCCCTTCATGGCCACAGCCGTTGCCAGCGCTTTGTACGACAGGTTGGGCTCGTATTCGCGATGCAGTCGGAATATCACCGATGCCACGATGTAGCGGTCTTTCAGCTCCTGCTTGAAGATGGAGTTGCGGTAGCCGAAGCGGCATTCGGAGTTGGAGAACACGCGAAGGTTGGATGTCTGCACGTCGTAGGCGCGTACCACTTCGATGATATCTTTGGCTTCCGTCCCGTAGGCACCCACGTTCTGCACGGGTGCGGCACCCACTGTGCCGGGAATGCCCGACAGGTTCTCTGCTCCATACCACTCGTGGTCGACGCAATGTCTCACAAAGTCGCTCCACACCTCTCCGGCTTGTGCCTCCACGAGGATATCGTCGCCCTCCACACCTTGCACCTTGATGCCTTTGGTCTCCATGTGCACCACTAGTCCCCGGTAGTTGTCGGCAAACACCGTATTGCTGCCTCCGCCCAGCACCAGGAAGGGCTGGTTGCGTAGCCGTCCGGTGAGGAACAGCTCGTGCAGATCCTGTTCCGTACGAATGGCTACAAAGGCACTGGCTTGTGCATCAATGCCGAAAGTGTTGTATTTCTTGAGAGATATGTCGTGTTCAATGGTCATGGTCTCGCTGTTGTTAGAAAATGCAAAGATACAAAAAAATGCCGACCGGCCTTCATCTTGTATGTTTCGCTTCTGGCGCATGCACACAAATACATGGGTCTGTTGATATTGTTAATTCTCTGTTATCCGAATTCCACAGTATCGTCGCCGAATTTGGCGTTGATTTCGTCGGTGACCTGCATCAGTTTTCGTCTCCGCTCGTCTTCCGGGGCGGTAAAGATGTCCAGTTGGCTGCCAGCTGCCGGGGTGATACCAGAGAGGATCGCGCCGGCTTGCTTGTAGAGGTAACCTCTGCGGAAGATGGCGGTGAACTGACTAAGAGCGGCCTGGATGAGGGTAGGGGTATCGCTGGTGGGTACAGCCAGCTTGCAGGTGGCTCCGTTGTTGTATTGAGGCAGGTCTTCGCGATGTCGGTTGGTGGCTACGAATACGGTGACCGAGGAGCATAATCCCCCTTGTGCCCGCAGTTTGGTGGCACAGTCGGACACGAAGGCGCGTATGTGTTCAGCGAGGGATGCTTTGTCCTCTATCATCTTCCCGAAGGTGCGGCTTTGCGAGATGGAACGTTGCATATCGGGGCGGTCGATGCTGATGCAGGGGCGTCCCTGCAATTCCCAATAGGTGCGCAATCCCGTGGTGGAGAAGAGACGTTGCATCTCCTTCTCGTCGCGTCTCACGAAGTCCAGTGCCGTCCGTACCCCCAGACGTTCCAGCTTCTGTCGGTTCTGTCGTCCGATGCCCCATACGTCCCCGATGGGCAGCATCCCCAGAGCTTTCTCCCGCTTGTCGGGGGTAAGCACACAGATGCCTTTGTATCCTTTGTAATGTTTGGCGTAGTGGGTAGCCACCTTGGCGAGGGTGTAGCTTTGTGAGCATCCGCAGCTTACGGGTACTCCAGAGGTCTGTTCGATATGGTCTTTGACGATCTTTACATAGTGACGTACCTCGTTTGGGTCGTCGATGGGCAGACGACCGAAGAATTCGTCGACGGAGTATTGCACAAAGTCGAGCACGATGGCTTGTTGTTGCACGCAATCCATAATCTGTCGGGAGATGCGACGATATTTCTTATGGTCTGCCTGACACACCACGACGTGGTTCAGTTCCATCAGCCGTCGGCATTGGAACACGGGGGTGCCGCGTTTGAGCCCCAGCGCTTTGGCCTCGGCTGTCAGCGCCAGCAGTATGCCGCCACCCACCTCGTTGTCGTTAGCCACCACGACGGGACGTCCCGCCAATTCAGGATTGGTGGCAACCTCGCACGAGGCGAAGAAACTGTTGCAGTCGATATGGACAAACGTGTGCATGTGTCAGCGTTCCAGAATTAATGTGGTGCTGATGGAACATGTAGCCATTTTACGGATTGACGTACTTGATCAGTCCTCCTGTTCGTAATAATAGGAGTAGTCGATACCTTTCATGAAGATTTCGCGGTCGTCGATGCGGTCGGTAAGGGCTTGCTTCAGTAGGGCTTTAATACGGGTAGAGTTCGTCGCACTACTGTGCATGGCGGCGAGATATTTCTTCTTGTCAATCCTGCTCCAGTCGACACACATTTTCATCTCTTTTTTGAATATCAAGTCGAGCCAGATGCGTGTCGAACGACCATTGCCCTCCATAAATGGGTGCGCCATATTCATTTCCACATATTTGTTCACAATCTCGTCAAACGTTTTCTGCGGCATCTTTTCAATCATCTCAAGGTTTTGCATCAGGTATTCCGCACGACAGAAGATAGTACCGCCTTTCGAGATGGTTTTGCTGCGTATCTTGCCTGCAAAATTGTAGAGGCCTCCAAAAATATAGGCGTGAATCTGCTGTAGACACTTGATGGTTCCTGGATTCATACTGTCGAGCAAACCGCTCTCGACCAAAGTGTATGCTTTCTTCTTGCTCTGGCCATCAATAGTGTTGTCGCTATATACGAACCAGTTGAGGAAAGCGTTGGCTCGGTTGTTTGGGTAGTGTTGTGCCAAAGTCTGCACGCACGAATCATCAAGAGCATCGGCAGCGCGCTGTTTTCCGTCGGGAGCCATAAATTTGAAGTGGTTAGTGACGCTAACCAGTTGGATGCCTTCTTTGGCCATTTTACCCTTCAGGTATTTCCAATAGTTGCGGCACTTCGTATAGTCTTCTTCATCGTTGATAGCTCGCACGATGTCTGTGGCAGAGAACCACCATTTGCTATTCTCCTCGTCCCACACGGCACGAACCTCGTAGTCATTATAAAAGCGTATCGATTTCTTGTTGCTCATAATTAGTTTGTTTTATTCGCTTCGTAATATTCTCTTTTGATGGGTGTGTTGGGGTCAACTATAAGGACTTCGTCGTAGGTGAGGCCGTAGAGGTGATAGACACGAAGGTCTATTTCGCGGTCGGTAGCGGCGATTTGGTCGGAGAGTTGACGGCAGGCATCGGTATATTGGCGGAAGTAGTCTTCCCATTCGTCTTGTTGCGGGAGGGAGAGTTTGATTTTCTGCTTTTTCAGTTCGGACACGAATCCAGTGAAGTCCATCTGGTCGAAGGTCTGCAACGTCGTCGTTATCTTCACGCCCTCCATATTCTCACTCAACCGCCGCAAGAAACGGCTACGTTTGTCCTGAAGCTGAAAATTGAGAGAAAACATTTGATTAGCAAAAACAGATAAACTCTCGGCATTATCTTTATTCTCGGAAGATGTTAAATCTGGTAAATGGAATGGCTCTAAGTACTTGGTTTTAAAACGGAAATAACCACCTCTAAGAATATTGCCTGTTTGTGTCAAAAAGAACCATAAAACCTTTGAATTTAAGATTGCTATGTATGACAAAGTCTTTTTCTCGTGTTCCCCATCAAAAATAATTGTATAACTTTGGGTATTATGGTATAAGTTCTTTGTATCATAAGTCATATTACAGCCAAATGAGATCTCGGCCGTTAAAATTTTTGGTTTTTCAAACATCATAATTTCACGAGAACGATGTAATGCATACCAATATTTCTCATTTGTCTTATATCTAATCTTCTTATCTACAAGCTCTGATTTGAAAGGCAATAGATACTCGTAGGTAAGAGGGAATCGTTCTCTCATTTCAGTTTCTTCATATGGAACAGTTTTCCCGTTTACAGAATGATGGGGATATATAAGCCAATATGTATTTTTAAGCGTTGCATATCGTTTAACATCATCTCCTTTCAATATGGGCTTCATTATTTCCTTCTCTAACCTTACATACCTCTGAAGCTGTTCGGAGAAACCAATAAAGTAATTACCTTCTATTTCTCCCTTCAGCATATAAATATCATCACCCATGCTTACAGTACCTTGACTACAAGCTTTGGTAATAGTTTTGAATAATAATGGTTGTTTGCAAATTTTAGCAATTACATTTGATTCTTCTCCGCATTGAAAACTCCACTGAGCGGTATCTGCAATATTCTCAATTGATATTTCAGTATGAGTATCGGGAGACTCTTGAAGTTCTGAGGGTTTAACTTTTGAATAATGAAAGACACTATTCCCATAAGAAAGCCCAACAATGCATGTATAGACACTTGCATCGCTAAATACTTGTTCTGCACCAAATGAAACGAGATTAGTCAACGCCTTGTTGTCGTATATAAACTTCCTAATACCTACTCCAAATTCTGCATTAATAAACTTATGTGGAAGGATGAATGATAAAACGCCATTCTTATTCAGCAAAGAGAATCCTTTCTCAATAAATAGCACATAGAAATCAAATCTTCCTGTGGCTGACACAAAATTTTGTTCGTAAAAAACGGACTCCTTTTGGTGATTCTCTCGTAATCCTTGAACGCGCAGATACGGTGGATTTCCAATGACCACATCGAAGCCGCCTTTCTCGAATACTTGAGGAAATTCTTTTTGCCAATCAAAAGCTTTGGGGCCAGCGATGGCGGGGTCGCTGATAAGGGAGTTGCCACACTTGATGTTACGGCTTAGTGTATTTAGTTTGCGATGGGGCTTTGCTGTACGCAGCCATAGGGCCAACTGCGCTATCTCGACGCTCTCCTCGTTGATGTCCACGCCGTAAAGGTTGTTCTCCAGAATGCTGTTTTCAATCCCCTGAAGGACGATACTGGCACCGGTCAGTTTGGCTTCCATCTCGTCAATCAAGGCGTGTTCGTTCATAAGGAACTGCAAAGCGGCGTTGAGGAAAGCACCGCTGCCACATGCAGGGTCGAGTATGGTAAGTTGTAGTAGCCATTCGCGATAATGGTTCAGTTTTTCGAGCAGCTTAAGCTTGGTTTGTTTCTGTCGGTTCTTATCTGCAAAATACTCTTCTTCGACAATACCCAACTCGTTTTTCTTCTCGGCACATAGGCGGCCGACCGTATTTTCAACGATATACTTGGTGATGTATTGCGGGGTATAGAATACGCCGTCCTGTTTGCGTTTAGAGGTCGGCATAGCATCTCCGTTGTTGATCTGCTGGCCCACCTCTTCGATTTCCGATAGTGAGTTTTCAAAGATATGACCCAGAATGTTCACGTCCACCTCGCTCTCGAAGTCGTAGGTGGAGAGGCGTCGGGTGTGTTCCACCAGCGGCTCGTCGCTAATGACAATATTGTCCAGCACTTCGTCGGGCTTGAAGAGGCCTCCGTTGTAAGCGAATAACTCGTATTTGGGAAACTTGTGGCCTGTGTCAAGATAGCCAAAATATTTCTTCACGCGGTCGTAGAAGGGTTGGTACTCGTCCAATTCTTTCAGTTTCTCCCATTGTTCGATAATGCGCATCATCGAATTGGGCGGCAGCAGTCCACCATCTTCGGCAAAGAAGATGAAGAGTAGGCGGTCGAGCAACTTCTGTGTCTTTTTAAAGAGCAGCAGTTTCCATTCTTTCTCATCGGTTCCTTCCTTCGCGGGGTTGTTTTTGATGATGTCGGCAAAGATTGCCCGCTTGAACTGCGAGTAGTCTTTGTATAGGGCTTTGGTGATTTGGTCCTCGGTGGATACCGACTCCTGCTTTATGGTGCAGGCCACTCCGTGTTCCACCTGTGGCCAGGCGAGGCAGAGGTACATCTCGCGGAAATCCTGCTCTGTTAGGTGGAAGAGGTTCCACTCGATGTGCTCCACGGCGTTGTCGATATAGAGACGCAGTTTTTCAAAGTTGGAGATAATGACCAGTCGTGCGTCGGGATGCTGGCTTTTATAGTTGAAGACCTGTGGCTCCACTTTCGCAAGGTCGGTGATCTTGTGGTCTTTCAGCTCGATGATACCGATAACTTTGCCGTCCTGAAGGATGGCGCCGTCGGCTTTTTTTGAGTTGGTCTCGTTCTTCTGTTCGGTGATGAGGTTGTAGTCGGGCGATGGGTTGAGGGTATATCCTAGCACCTTGACGAAAAGCTCACGGAGGAAGCCCTCTTGGAATTGTTCTTCTTTTGATTGGCGAATATTATATTGAATCTCGGAGTTGAGAAAATAACTCTTATATATCTCCCACGCACGCTCCACGTTTTCGGGTGCCAGCGTCGCGAGGTACTTCTTCAGTATGTTCTTTTGGAATAGCATATAACACGTTGTTTACGACTGCAAAGATACGCATTTTTCTCCGTTTGGTAAAATATATTTTTCAACCGCCGTTGAAAAAATGGTGAGATTTTAAAGATCTGCCACATCTATGCTTTCTGCGGGTGTTGTACCGCCGAAAATGCCTGATAGATTCATGGTCAATTATATGGTGATTTTTGTGAAAACATAAGTGGGTTGTAAACGCGAATTGTATGTATTTTTCTATGTAACATATTGTTGCAGAGGTTTTGTATTTTTTTGCATTATTGCATACTATGGGCGAAAATGCGGCGTTGTCTGGGTATGCTTTGGGTGTTTTCACCAAATGTCGTAAAAAGGGCTCAGCTGTGTGGTGGCTGCGCCGATGTTTCGGCAAATCTCTACTCTTGATAGGATGCCACCAAGTCCATACCAAGTCCGTACCAAATCCGCACTAACTCCGTACCAAGTCCGATGTAACTCTGATGTAACTCTAGGGTAATTCTAGGGTAACTCTAGCCAAACTCTAGGGTAATTCTAGCCAAACTCTAGGGTGGCTCTAGGGGTACTAGTAGGTGAATAGTATGTTGCCAGAATCTTGCCAGTAGGTTGACAGTATCTTGCTGGTGGGTGGCTATTGGGGGACGGATGTGGTTTGCTGTGTGGTTCGCTGATTTAGGTTGTCACTTTTGTGACTTGTGGGTGTTCTAAAGTCTTCAAAACGGTATCTGAAAATCGCGAGGGGATTTTGTCTTTTTTCGTTTGTCGGGTGAGTCATGTTGGTCATCTAAAAAAAAGAGCAAAATAGGGATTTTCGACTCTGAAAATGTGCGGATGCAGGCCGTAATGGTCGGTTTTTTCATTCTACAATGTGTTATTTTTCAAGTTTATGAAAATATTTTTTTTCGTTTTGCGTTCTATATGACAAAAAAATCGTAATATTGCCTTTCAAAATAAGGCGCATTCTATATTTGAATATATGATGAAAACACTAAAGAAAATCCTACTCGTAGCGGCCATTCTGCTTTTCGCAGGACAGGGTGCAAAGGCACAAGACGTGATCTTCTCCCAGTTTTATGCCAATCCGCTATACCTGAACCCAGCATTCGCCGGTTCCAAGATTTGCCCTCGCGTTTCGTTGAATTTTAGAAACCAGTGGCCTGCACTTGTGAGTGCCTTTACTACCATATCGGCATCATACGACCAATATGTCGACGGTCTCCACGGCGGCGTGGGTGCCATCTTGATGGCCGACCGCCAAGGTGACCATGGTGCTTTGACCACCGGCATGGCTTCGGTGATGTATGCTTTCCGTTTCCAGGTGGGCAGGGACATCTATGTGAATGCGGCTTTGCAGGCGGGTATCACCAATGAGAGTCTTGACTGGGACAACCTCCGTTTCCCTGACCAGATTGACCCCGTGAACGGTTATACGGACATGACGTCGGCTCAGCGTCCGGAGAGTACCAGCAAGTGGTATATGGATTTCAATGCAGGTGCGTTGATTCATGGCCCTGCATGGTATGCCGGTATCTCGGCTGCCCACCTCACGCAACCCAGCAACGGCTTCTACGGCGTGACGAAACTCCCCATCAAACTGACGGGACATGCCGGTGGATTGATTAACCTCTCGGAAGAGCGTCGTCGTACCTCGGCTCTGGGTCTGGGTACGCCTGTCATCTCGCCCAACGTTGTATACCAGTATCAGGCAGGATTCCACTATTTCAACTATGGTATCTATCTTGACTGGATGCCTTTCTTGGTGGGCTGCTGGTTCCGCAACGGTTTGGAGAATCCCGATGCTTTCATCTTCATGGTCGGCGTGCAGCAGGACTACTTCAAGATTGGCTACAGCTATGACGTGACGGTGTCCAAGTTGGCCAACAACACCTCGGGTGCGCATGAAATCAGTCTCGGTATCATGCTGCCTTGTGCAGAGCCCAAGCATAAAGTCAAAGCTATCCGTTGCCCGTCGTTCTAACGGCGGCAGGGAAAAGTCGTCGCAAAGGCAGAAAAATGAAACCTGCGAACGACTTTTTGCGTAAGAATACAATAAAGAAAACATTTATCAGTTATTTGAATATAATAATCAAAGATTATACTATGAAAAACCTTAGAATCGCATGCATCATGTTATTGTCTGCCGTGGTGATGACCTCGTGCAGCAAACAGCAGTCGTCCACGACAGGGTGGAACCTGAACGATCCTGAATGGGGTGGTTTCGAAGTGCGGGCCAACAACGAACAGCCCGAGGCACCGGGTCTCGTGTTTGTGGAAGGAGGTTCCTTCACAATGGGCCGCGTGGCTGATGACCCCCGTTTCCAGTGGAACAATACTGCCCACACCGTCACCGTGTCGTCTTTCTATATGGATGAGACCGAGGTGACCAACCGCTCCTATCGTGAGTTTGTGTATTGGATGACCCGCGCTTACGGCGAGGAGTATCCTGAGCGTGTGCGCGATATCTACCCCGATACCAACTGCTGGCGTGACAAGCTGGCTTGGCGCGAGGCATTTGTGGATTACTATTTCCAGAGCCCCATCTATGACCTCTATCCTGTGGTGGGTGTGAGCTGGGAGCAGGCATCCAAATTCTGCATCTGGCGTACCGACCGCGTCAACGAGAAGATACTTATCGATGCCGGCATCATCGTGCTCGACCAAACCGAGCTCCGTGGCGAGACCGCTTTCCAGACCGATGTCTATTTGGCTGGTCAATATCGTGGTGAGACCAAGACGGAGCTGGAGAACCTCGACCCTGCTGCCGGTGGAGAACCCCGTCAGGTGCGTCGTACCGACGGTATCCTGATTCCGCACTATCGTCTGCCTACAGAGGCCGAATGGGAGTTCGCCGCTCTCGGTCTGATTGGCAATACCTATGACGAGCGTATCATCGAGCACAAGACCTACCCGTGGGCAGGCCAGAGCGTGCGTAGCGCTAACAAGAAATACTACGGTCAGTTCCTGGCCAACTTCAAGCGCAGCCGTGGTGACGCTATGGGCGTGGCCGGCAACTTGAACGATGGTTGGGATTACACCGCTCCTGTGAAGTGGTACTTCCCCAACGACTACGGTCTCTATAACATGGCCGGTAACGTCAGCGAATGGTGCTTCGACGTCTATCGTAAAGACCCCAACCCCGTGGGAGGTGAAGACCTGGATCCTTTCCGTGGTAATGTGTACCGCACGGCTACCTATATTGACGAGGAAATCGCCATCAACGATACCACCGGCGGCATTATCTACAAGAATGTTGACGATGACCTGAACCGTCGCAACTACCGTCAGGCCGACAACATCAACTATCTGGATGGCGACTACGCTTCCAATATCTATGACTACGAAAGCAAGCAGGCCATCAGCGAATGGGCTGCTACCTCTTCCGACGACGAGGAGGACAGCGGCGATGCTGAAGAGGCCTCGCTGATGAACAATCCCGACAGCGTGACCAACATGATGTACCGTCGTGTGGCCGCCGGTAGCACCGCTGACCCTGTAAGCTCCCTGATGGGCAACAAGGTGCGCGTGGTGAAGGGTGGCAGCTGGACCGACCGCGCCTACTGGATGCAGGCAGGTACCCGCCGGTTCTACGACCAGGACAAGTCCACCTCGTGGATCGGTTTCCGTTGCGCTATGGACTGCCTCGGTCCCCGCACGAAATAAGTTGCCGTAACAGGCAAGATTATAAAGCAAGGTCTCCACAGCGGAGGCCTTGTTTTTTTTGTTTATATTTTTCCCAGAAGGGAAACGGATATTCCAATATTTTTACGTAACTTTGCAATAATATATTATATATAGTATCTATGATAAGATATTGTAAGATAATAATATTGTTCGCATCATTGCTGGCTACCGTGCTACCGACATTCGGGCAGCACCTGATAGAGTACGAGGCGGGTATGGGGTCGCGTGATGCTTCTCTCCCCGATACGTGGATTCTATATAAGAAAGTGAAGGCAACGCACGAGGGAATGACGCTATACGCCGACTCCGCCCTGTTGAACACCGTAGAGAACGATTTTACCGCTTTTAAGTGCATCAAGATAGAGCTTACCGATACCACTACCATTTTCGGAGACCGCTTGTTCTACAACGGCAATACGCGCATTGTGGACATCTGGGGCGATACCGTTGTTTTTATCGACGGTGCGACTGTGTTGAAGACCGACCGCCTTTCGTATGACCGCAATACCAATACGGGTTATTATAGCCATTGGGGGCATTCGGTGGACCATGAGGACACCCTTGACAGTCGTGAAGGACGCTACAACTCTGACCTCAAAGAATTCTACATCTATAACGATGTGGTGTTACGCGACACCTCATCGCGTCTGGTCACCGATACATTGCTGTACAATACCACCTCCGGCATTGCCGAGTTTATGAGTCCCACGCATATCTATAGCGATTCCACGACGATTTATAGTGAACGTGGATCATACAATACGCATACTCATTACGCCCTCTCGTTGAAGGCGTCGCAAGTGACTTCTGGGCATAAACGTCTGACGTGCGACACATTGCATTATTATGAGGATGTCCAGTATGGCAGGGCTTTTGGCAATGTGGTCATCTTTGATTCCATTAACGATATCACCTGCAAGGGGCGCTACGGTGAGTCGGACCAGACGCGCCGTTTTTCCTTTGTGACGGACAGCGCTCTCGTCATCTTCGTGGACCAGGGGGATACCTTGTATATGCATGCCGACTCCATTGTGGCCACGCATAATGACAAACAGGAATTCGAGACTGTGCGCGCCAATTATGGGGTGCGTATCTTCCGCGTGGATGTGCAAGGGCTCTGCGATTCGGCGTTTTATGCCGTTAATGATTCGCTGTTGACGCTATACCAAAATCCCATACTTTGGTACGATTCCTTTCAATGTGCGGCTGACACCATCGTGCTCTTCTTGGAAAAAGAGGGCATAAAACTGGCCAAGCTGCGTTCCAACAGTTTCGCCATTGGGCAGGTGGATCCTGACAAGTTCAACCAGATTAAAGGAAAAAACACAGACATTTATTTTGTAAAAGGCGAGCCGAATTATGCCGACGTGATAGGAAGTGCGCAGATGGTCTATTATGTGACGGAGGACGATGAACGGGCCACCACTGTGGATAAGGACGGCAACAAACCGCAGCTGCTGGTGGGTGTCAATGTTGGTGTTGGCGCACGTATGCGCATTTATTTCTCAGGACGCAAACCTCAGCGTGTGGCTACCTATGGCAGTCCCGACATGAATACGTATCCCTTGAAGATGCTTCCTGACGAGCTGCGGCAACTCCCCGGATTTCAGTGGCAAAGCGACAAGCGACCTCATAATCGTGACGAAGTGTTTCTCAAAAAATAATTGCCGATGGTCGGAAAAAGTGACAAAGTGGCATAAAGTGTGCCAATGGCAAGTAATTTGATGTCTATATGGAAGAAAAACAATAATAGATATGGAACAGCAAGAAGATAAGATTAAAGAAGAAGCAAAACAAGAAGTGGTGCAGGAAGATCATGCACCACAGACAGAGAACGGCGCCGTGGCCGATGATAAAGACAAAAAAGAGGATAAGCAGGAGTCGAAAAAGGACAGGAAGAAGAAGTGCGACAAGCACTCCGAGGCAGAAGAGAAAGTGCAGGAGTTAGGTGAAAAATTGGCAGAGGTCAATGACAAATACCTGCGTATCTATTCGGAATATGAGAACTACCGCAAACGTACCAACGCGGAAAAGGCAGACTTGATTCTGAATGGCGGCAAGGATGTTATCAAAGCCATCCTGCCCGTGCTTGACGATTTGGAACGTGCATTGTCGACAATGGGAGAAGACGACAGCCATCGACAAGGCGTGCAGTTGATACTGAATAAGCTGCAGCAGATACTGCAGCAGAAAGGTTTGAAGGCCATCGATGCCAAAGGTGCCAAGTTTGATGAGAACCTGCATGAGGCCGTCACCCAGTTCCCCGCCGCCGAAGAAAGCCAGAAAGGCACCGTTATCGACGTGGTGGAGAAGGGATACTTTCTAAACGACAAGGTGCTGCGCTATGCAAAAGTAGTTGTAGCCATATAATTGTGCATGCAATAGCATGTTGGTAACAGAAAATAGCTATTGGCACTCCAGATAAAAGAACAGATAATTCGCAGTTGGAGACATTATGGCAAAAAGAGATTATTATGAAGTGTTGGGCGTTGACAAAAACGCCTCGAGCGATGACTTGAAAAAGGCCTACCGTAAATTGGCTCTTAAATACCATCCAGACCGTAATCCCGGCGACAAAGAGGCAGAAGAGAAATTCAAAGAGGCCGCTGAAGCATACGATGTACTGAGTAACCCCGACAAGAAAGCCCGTTACGACCAATTCGGCCATGCGGGTCTGGATGGGCAAGGTGGATTTAGCGGTGGCGGTATGAATATGGATGATATATTCTCGCAGTTTGGCGACATCTTTGGCGATTTCTTCGGCGGTCGCGGAGGGTTCGGTGGCTTTGGCGGATTCGGAGGAAGACAGCAGGGTGGACGCAGGGCTGTGCCGCGGGGCACTAACTTGCGTATCAAGGTTAAGCTGACATTGGAAGAGATTGACAGTGGCACCGAAAAGAAGATAAAGGTGAACAAATACGTGCCTTGCAAGCAATGTGACGGCACGGGTGCCCGAAGCAATTCATACGAAACGTGCCCGCATTGTCGTGGCACGGGTGTAGTGACGCAGATTCAACGCACCATATTGGGACAGATGCAAACGCAGACCACCTGTCCCCATTGTGGTGGTGAAGGCAGGATTATCAAGGACAAATGTCCCGAATGCCACGGTGATGGTATCGTGAAGAGTGAGGAGATTATCACCATCAATATACCGGCGGGTGTCAGTGACGGTATGCAGCTCAGTATGTCAGGCAAGGGTAATGCAGGTCCTCGCGGCGGGGTGCCCGGCGATCTCATTATACTGGTGGAAGAGGTGCCTAACGAGAATTTCGAGCGTCAGGATAATAACTTGTTTCATAATGCATACGTTACTTTCAGCGAAGCCGCAATGGGAGCGACTATCGAGATACCCACGTTGCACGGAAAAGCTCGCGTAAAAATAGAGTCGGGAACACCTTCGGGCAAGATATTGCGCCTGAAAGGCAAGGGATTGCCCGATGTGAACGGATATGCCCGAGGAGATTTACTTGTGGCTATCAACGTTTGGGTTCCCAAGAGTTTGACAAAAGAAGAGAAAGCCATTCTTGAACAACTCAAGACCATGCCCAATTTCCAACCCAATCCAACCAAACAGGAAAAAGGTTTCTTTAATAAAATGAAAGACATATTCAATTAATGACAGAGGCGTTTCTGCAATATTTGTGGAAGCACAAACTGCTTCAGGGTGACTTCGTGACAACGACGGGGGACTCTGTTTATGTCGAACGCGCCGGAGAGCACAACAGGGACTCCGGCCCGGATTTTATTGACGCGCGCGTGCGTGTAGCGGGCATATTATGGGCTGGAAATGTAGAGATACACGTTAAGGCGTCCGATTGGAATCTGCATCGGCATTCGAACGACAAGGCATACAACAACGTCATTCTCCACGTGGTGTATAACCACGACTGCGATATCCGTTTGGAAAACGGCAAGAGTGTGGCGACACTTGATATACATAATGCGGTGCCGTCGGCTATCTGGGAGGGATATGCTGCGTTGATGCAGCCATCGCTACCCATCGAGATACCATGCACGCTGCATCTTCCAGAGGTTCCGTCGTTGCTGATACATTCGTGTATGGACCGCATGGCCGTGGAGCGATTGGAGCGTAAGGTATCCGATGTGTGTCGTCTGCTGGAAGACTCCAAGGGTGATTGGGAAACTTGCTGCTACTGGATGATAGCGCGCTACATAGGTGGCAAAACCAATGCGTATGCCTTTGAGATGCTTGCCAAAGCAACCCCGCAGCGATATCTGGCCAAGATTAAGGATTCGCTGTTTCGTGTAGAAGCGTTGCTGTACGGGCAGGCAGGGATGTTGTCGGGTGAGTTTAATGATGAGTATCCACAGACGTTGCAAAAGGAATACCGTTATCTCAGCAAGGCCTACCAGCTGAATCCTATAGAGGGACACTTGTGGAAATTTTTCCGGTTGCGTCCCAATAATTTTCCAACAGTCCGTATCAGTCAATTGGCCGATATGGTGGTCAAGAGCGACAAACTGTTTTCCCGACTACTGGAGACCCCAGATGCCGATGAACTTCGGCAATTCTTCAGTCTTGAGGCATCAGCATATTGGAAGACACACTATCGTTTTGACACAGAATCGTCAACTTTAGTGAAGAGTATGGGTAAATCGTTTGCCGATATTTTGATTATCAATGCATGGGTACCGCTGTTGTTTGAATACGGCGTGCAACATGGTAGCCAACAATACAAAGAACAAGCGTTCAATATTCTTGCGCAAATGCAGCCAGAGAACAATCGTATTGTGCGCTTGTGGAAGCAGGCGGGTCTGTCTATTGGGAATGCATCCCAGTCGCAAGCGGGAATCCAGCTCTACAACGAATACTGCAAGAACAAGCGTTGCTTGGATTGTCCCATCGGTTACTATGTCATGGTGAAGAAGAATGATAAATAGCAAGATATAATAAGCACAAAATATGTATGCATCTGAAATAACTGACATCATTAAACCCATTGTCAACAAAGTGGTGGCTCCACAGATGGAGATTACGCGATTGCTTACGGACAGTCGCTCTCTTACTGATGCGGAGCAGTCCTTGTTTTTTGCCATCCCTTCCAAGCGCAACACAGGTTGCCGATATGTTTCGGATCTCTATGACAAGGGAGTGCGTAATTTCGTCATTGCTGACGACACCGACGAAGGACAGATTGCGCAGTTTCAGTTTCTGAACGGCGCCAATTTCTGGTATGTGAAGGATGTGGTACGGTCATTGCAGTTGTTGGCTGCATGGAAACGGGAACAATTCGATATCCCTGTTGTCGGCATTACGGGAAGCAACGGCAAGACCATTGTCAAGGATTGGCTGGTGCAGTTGGTCTCGCCTGATTACAATGAAGTGAGTAGTCCGAAGAGCTACAACTCGCAGATAGGCGTTCCTCTGTCAGTGTGGCAGATGAATAGCAACCACAATCTTGCCATCTTTGAGGCAGGTATCTCCGAGACGGGAGAGATGGACAATCTGCGTAATGTCATCCAGCCCACGATAGGCATCTTTACCAATATCGGGCAAGCCCACGATGAGAATTTCTTGACCCGTTATCAGAAAATAGCTGAGAAGTTGCTGCTCTTTACGAGATGCGAGGTTGTCATCTATTGTGCCGACCATAGGGATATTCACTCTGTGGTGTCGGAGAAAGAGAGCTTCCGCAATCTTAAACGTTTCGTCTGGGGTTCTACGGATGAGTGCCAAGTGCGTCTGCTTGAGACGGTGGACAATGAGCGTAGCAGCACGTTGCGCATTGCCTACAAGGAGCAGAACTGCGAGATTACCATCCCATTTATAGACGGGGCCTCCATAGAGAACGCCATGCATTGCATTACGTTCATGATCTACATGGGCTATGACATGGACACCATTGCCGAGCGCTGTGCCCGACTGTTGCCGGTAGCCATGCGTATGGAAATGGACGAAGGCATTAACAATTGCTTGCTGATTAACGATAGCTACAGTCTTGACGTCAACTCGCTCACCATAGCTCTTGATTACATACAACACGACAGGCAACATTTCGTGAAGACGCTTATCATGAGCGACTTTTTTCAGACAGGCATAGCCGAACAGGAACTCTATTATCAAGTGGCCAATTTGATACGCCAGCGAGGTATCAGCAAGTTTATCGGCATTGGCGAGGGATTGATGCGCAATAAGGACCAGTTTGAGGATATCGAAGCTGCTTTCTATCCCTCCACTGAGGATTTCATCCGTCAATATCCCTTTTCAAACTTCCAGAGCGAGACCATCTTGCTCAAAGGAGCGCGTGTATTCCGCTTCGAGAATATAGCCAAGGTGCTACAGCGTAAGACGCACGAAACGATTATGGAGGTGAACTTGGACGCTTTGGTTCGTAACCTGAATTTTTACCGTTCCCGTATCAAACCCAGCACCAAACTGATGGCTATGGTAAAAGCGGCATCCTACGGTGCAGGCAAGGTGGAGATAGCCAATGCGCTTCAGTACAATCACGTTGACTATTTGACGGTGGCCTACACGGATGAGGGCATTGACCTGCGGCGCAGTGGCATCACATTGCCCATTATGGTCATGAATCCCGAAGAGGACAGTTTTGACAATATTATCCGCTACCATTTGGAACCGGATATATACAGTTTCCGTATATTGCGTGCTTTTAGTGAGACAACGCGCCTGTTCCGTCAGGGTGAGGAGAAAGTCCCTGTGCACATTGAACTGGATACAGGCATGCATCGGTTGGGGTTTGGTGAGAAGGATTTGGGCAAGCTGATAGATATGCTGAAATCGGAGGATTGTCCATTGGAAGTGAGAAGCATCTTCTCGCATCTGGCGTGTAGTGAAGACCCGAAGATGGATGATTTCACGCGGCAGCAGATTGGCAGCTTCACCCAGTGGAGCAATGTCCTGAAGGACGGTCTGCAGAACAGCGGCATCTGCTGTCATATACTCAATTCGTCAGGAATCACCCGTTTCCCTGAAGCGCAGATGGATATGGTACGTCTGGGGATTGGCCTCTACGGCATCTCTCCTGAACCAGACATACAGAACCAGTTGACATTGGTGAGCCATATCAAGACACGCATATCGCAGTTGAAAGATATCCCACAGAGCGACTCGGTGGGATACAACCGCAAATGGATAGCCAAGCACGATTCCCGCATCGCCATCATTCCCATCGGCTATGCCGACGGGCTGAATCGTCGTCTGGGGTGCGGACGTGGCAGGGTGACCATCCACGGCAAAGAGGCACCCATTATCGGCAGCATCTGCATGGATATGTGTTTCGTTGATGTGACAGACATTGACTGCAAAGAGGGCGATGAAGTCATTATCTTCGGTGACATTCGGCTGATGCGGTTGATGTCGGAGGCAGCCGACACCATACCTTACGAGTTGCTTACGTCCATATCGCCCCGTGTCAAGAGGGTGTACTATCAAGAATGAAACATATAGCGCAGACAACACAATCAAACAGCATAGAAAACAATAAAAAATCCATAAGATGAAACGTTTAGTATCCATTCTTTTGATGTGCGCGGTGGCTATGTCGACCATCACAGCACAGGTCAACAAAGCACAAAAGCGCGTGCGTGGCAAGGCGGACATTGTCAGCCATGTTGTCAGCCACGCGAAACCTGTCAAGAGCATTGCCAACGGTTCTAAAGATGTTATCAGCACGTTCCCCTACATTCAGGATTTCGAAAATGGTTTGAATGGGTGGACTGTTAACGATGCCGACGGTGACAATATGAACTGGACCGTTGTCGCTTTGGACGGCTACACCCATAGCGGCAACAGCTGCATTATGTCGGAGTCTTACAGCGAGGCAAACGACGATGCATTGACGCCCGACAATTGGTTGGTCAGCCCGGCTATCCAGCTTCCTGCAGCCGACTCGATGAGTATTCTATGGTATGTGATGCCCATAACACCAATGTATCCTGCCGAGAACTATACTGTCTATATCACCACCGGTGACGGCGATATTGCCAGCTTTACCACTGCCGCCACGGGGTCGATACTCTTCAGCGAGACGTTGGACAGCAGTATGACGGAATACCAGTCGCGCGAAGTATCGCTGGCTGCTTATGCGGGTCAGACGGTGCATGTCGCCTTCCGTCACCACAACTGCATAGACGAATATGCCCTGCTGCTCGATGATATTACCATAATGAAGACAGGGGCTCCGGTGGTTACCATTCAGGCGATGAACGCTACTTATATTGGCAACCCTGTGCAGCTTTACGCCAGCATGGTTTATGGCGATACCGTCAATCTGACCTATGCCTGGAGCATCACGGGTGCAACCCCTGCCACCGCCATCACTTCCCAAGTCAATGCCACGTGGAACACGGCAGGTTTGTACCTGGTGCGTCTGACGGCTCGCAACAATATCGGCTCTTGCACCGACAGTATGCTGATACGTGTATATGACTGCGGCGACAGCATCACGACGTTCCCCTATATGGAGGATTTCGAGTATGGGATTGGCTGCTGGCAGGTCATCGATGCCGACAACGACGGCAATGACTGGCAGATTGGCGAAACCGCAGGTAACGCCCATAACGGCAACGGCTATCTCGTATCGCAATCCTACAGTGACGATGAAGGTGCACTGACGCCAGACAACTGGATTGTCAGCCCCGCTATTCGGCTGCCCAACGATGCCTTGGAGCTCTCGTGGTTTGTTCGCCCGGAGTCTGAGTTCTATCCCGAGGAGAATTACAGCGTCTATGTGTCCACCACGGGCGCAACGGTTGCCGACTTCACAACGCAGCTCTTTACGGAGACATTGACCTCTTTCACGGACTACCAGAGGCGTATCGTTTCGCTGTCCGCCTATGCAGGCCAGACCATCCGCATCGCGTTCCGTCACCATGACTGCGAAGACCAGTGGGCTGTCAATATCGACGATGTGACCATCGGTCAGCCGGGCGCTCCCATGGTCGCTATCAGGGGACCTCGCAGTGTGCGTACTTGCGACAGCACGGTGGCTTTCTCGGCCGAGGTGACGAGCACGCTGCCCATCAGCTCCTTCAATTGGAGCATTGCCCCTGCGGGTGTCACGCTGGTGAGCGGTGCCACCGACAGCTCGGCGCTGTTCAATGTGAGCCAGGCCTCAACGGGCACCTATACGGTGACTTTTGTGGCTACCAACGCCAACGGTTCCGATACTGCTACGGCAGCGTTGCGTGTCCTTGAGTGCAATGGCGTTTTGGTGGCACCCTTTACGGAGACGTTTGCCGACGGACTGGGATGCTGGGGCGCGATTGACGCCGATGGTGACGGTCACAACTGGGAATCGCTGGCCGAGACCTTTGAGCGTCTTGAGATGGATGGTATTGAGGAATACTGCTATAGCGACAGCAATGCGATAGTTTCGTGGTCGTATTATCCCACCGACATGTCGTTCTTCGGCATTGTGGGCGACAGTTTGAACTGCAACGACATTCTGGTTTCGCCTGCCGTACAGCTGGCTGCCGGTCAGACGTGGAAGCTTACCTTCTATGCCCGCTCGTTTGCGGACGCCTATCCCGACGGGCTGGAGGTGAAGATTGCCACCAGCGCTCCCCGTCAGCTGTCCGACTTCACGGTCGCCTTGATGCCGCGCACGGTGCTGTCCGACTCGGTCTATCGCCAGTTTGTCTATAACCTCAACCAATACGCAGGACAGAGCATATATATCGGCTTTATCCATCAGGATAACAATAAATACGGACTTCTGCTCGACGATGTTTCCGTAACGGGCGAGGTGACAGGCATCGATGGCGTTTCGTCCAGCAGTGTCATGCTGTTCCCCAATCCAACGTCCGGCACACTCAGTGTGCAAGCAGAGGGCCTACGCCGGATAGAGGTGCTCGATGTCAATGGCCGCAAAGTTTTGTCTTCGACCAATGGTCAAATCAATATGAGCACGCAGGGCAGTGGCATATACCTTGTGCGGGTGGTGACAGCCGAAGGTGTGAGTGTCCACAAGATACTGAAGAAATAGTACTCCCGACCGCTTTAAGATACTATTTACAGATTATTCTGCACGATGATGGTCATTACAGTTTGTCTGATTTTGGAAGTATTAACGGTACTTACGTTAATGACCAGAAGATTAACGGAGAAGTTAGTCTGAGAGTAAATGACATTGTGGGAATTGGTAACACAACCAGACTAAGAAATAATTATTTTGCAGTTCAACAACCAGAAAATAACCTTAGTTATGGATCTATATAAGTTGTTGGATACAATGAATCATCTATGTGCTGACTACAATAGATGCGGTAAGTGACATCAAAACGAATTATTATGAAACGGATACCATCAGGTTTGATTATAAGCGTATCAATACTGTCAATTGTCCTTATTTTGGTGGGCTTTCCTTTTGCATTCACTGAACATCCAGAATGGATGTTCATGTCTATCATAGGAGTGGGTACAGGAGGAATTGCCTTGGTTTTGAATCAGAGAAATAAGCAAATGCAGGCTGTGACCGAAAATAAAATGTGCCATGAACCAGTATTTGACCAATATCAGGTAAGGAGAAAATGTTTGTATCAATTAGAGTATAAACTTATCCCAACATACATCGAAGTTCTAAAGATCCATCCTGATATAGAATACAAATTGATAGATATTTCGTGTTGGGAGAAAGATATTGCATCATTGGTGCCAGCGGTGTTGATAGATTGGGACGAAATATCATGTGAAATTGTTGGTGATATGAATTCCGAATTTGTAATATTATATGAATTCCCTAAACCTTTTGACACCCCGCTAGCAAAGTATGGTGCTGTATATATCAACAAACAAAAATGTTTGTACGGATATTATACACTTGAAATGTCATTATCTGGATTTATGTTGTGTTCCACCACTACGGATAAACATACCAATTATGGTAGTGGGGGAGATTTGTCAAAAATGGATTTCCTCAAGGAATTGTGTACAATTGTCGGAATTGATATCAATGTTTTACAGGGATGGAGATTGGCGAAAAGTAAAAAGCAGCAACAAAGACCTCGAGACATACCAGAATATGAAAATTTATTGAGGAATTGGAATGATTTGTCTGAAGTAGACAATATGGAAGAAATAACTGATAGTAATATCCAAAGAATAATAAAGAGTAAACGGTGTATAGTAATATGTTTCTATGATTTGATTGGTCCAAGTAAATCAATACTCCCTATCTTGTCAGATATTGCCAAAGAATATAATGACTATGTAAAAGTCGGTATTTATAATGTCTATGGTAACGATAACGAAAAGGTACGAGTTGATTATAAAATTACGGCTATGCCAACATTTCTGTTTATCATAAATGGGATAATAGCGAAACGACATATAGGTGTTTGTAGTGCAGGCTCTTTGAGAGAATGGTTCGATGAATTAATTGCAATGTAATATGAACACAGAACGCATAGCATCCAGTCATATCACCCAGCTTGCTCCGAACGAGGTTTTCGTTTACGGCAGCAACCTGCAAGGGTTGCATGGCGGTGGCGCCGCCCGTGCAGCCCTGCGGCATTTCGGCGCCGTCATGGGGCAGGGGGTAGGTCTGCAGGGACAGAGCTACGCCATCCCCACCATGCAGGGCAGCGTTGAAACAATACGCCCTTATGTCGATGATTTTATTGACTTTGCACGACATCATCAGGGGCTGACTTTCCTGGTGACGCGCATCGGATGTGGTATCGCCGGATTCCGCGACGAGGAGATTGCCCCGCTGTTCAAAGCGGCTCTGGGTGTGGCCAACATTGTGCTGCCCAAGAGTTTTGTTGACCTATTGCAATAAACAAACCCAACACTATGCTTCGTAAATTACGTATCATTCTGGCCGTTGTCTGTTTTGTGGCTGTGACCCTGCTGTTCCTCGACTTCACGGGGACGCTCCATGCCTGGTTCGGATGGTTGGCCAAATTGCAGTTCCTCCCCGCTGCGCTGGCTGGCAGCGTGGGTATTGTCATTGCCATTGTGGTGGTTACGCTGCTCGTCGGCCGCATCTACTGCTCGGTCGTTTGTCCGCTCGGCGTGCTGCAGGACGGGTTCAACTGGCTTGGTGTCCGCCTGCACAAGAACCGTCACCACTACACCCGCCCCATGACCTGGCTGAGGTGGACGGCATTCGGTCTTTTTGTGTTGCTCATGGTCTTGGGACTGAATGGGCTGGCGTTGCTGCTGGCACCCTACAGCGCCTACGGTCGCATCGCCGCCTCGCTGCTGCAACCCGTATGGCTATGGATCAACAACCTGCTGGCCACCGTGGCCGAGAGGGCAGACAGCTACGCTTTCTACCACGTTGATGTGTGGCTTAAGAGCGGTGTCACCCTCGCGGTGGCTCTCGTCACGCTCATTCTGGTGGGCTTTCTCTCTTTCCGTGGAGGCCGCACCTGGTGCAACACCGTATGTCCTGTGGGCACGGTGCTCGGACTTGTTTCCCGATTCTCGTTGCTGAAGCCGGTCATCGACACCTCCAAGTGTAACGGTTGTCAGAAATGCGCCCGCAACTGCAAGGCGTCATGCATCGACCCTGAGACACATACCATCGACTACAGCCGTTGCGTGGCCTGCATGGACTGTCTCGACAACTGTAACCAGCACGCCATAACATTCTCCAAGGCCAAACGCGGCAAGTGCATCTCCGACGGTGACCTCCAGGTCGAGCATCCGGCAGAGGCGACTGCCGACATGGGTCGTCGCCAGTTCATAGCCATCACAGCCCTTACCGCCGCCGCTACCACCATCAAGGCGCAGGAGAAGACTGTCGACGGTGGGCTGGCCGTCATCGAAGACAAGCAGATACCCACCCGCACCGTCCCCGTGCGCCCTGCCGGTTCTCTCAGCCGTAAGCATTTCGAGAACCATTGCACCGCGTGCCAGCTCTGTGTCAGCGCCTGTCCCAATCACGTCTTGCGCCCATCCAGCGACTTGACCCGCCTTATGCAGCCCGAGATGAGTTTCGAGCGTGGATATTGCCGACCCGAATGCACTCGTTGTGCAGACGCATGTCCCACGGGCGCCATCCGTCGCATTGACGCGGCAGAGAAGAGCAACATCCATATCGGGTTGGCTGTAGTGGTCGCCAAGAACTGTGTGGTTAACACTGACGGTGTGAATTGCGGCAACTGTGCCCGTCACTGTCCAGCCGATGCTATCGTCATGGTTCCCAAGAATCCTGGCGACAATCCTGACTTGCCTATGACGCTGAAGGTGCCCACCGTTGACGAGAACCGTTGTATCGGTTGTGGTGCCTGCGAGAATCTCTGTCCCGCACGGCCTTTCAGTGCCATCTATGTCGAAGGCCGCGACACCCATATCAACGACTAACGACCAAAGGAGTATCCCATGAATATGAAGATTATGAACGACAAAAATATTGACCGCAGAACCTTTCTAAAGACCATGGGCGTAGGCACTGTGGCAACGGCCGCTGTTGCCGCTGGATGCAAGTCGCCCAACCAGACTCAGACCGAAGGTGCGGCTCTCGGCCCTGTCCCCACCGACAAGATGACCTATCGCGAGAATCTCCATGGCGACAAGGTGTCGCTGCTGGGCTATGGGTGTATGCGATTGCCTACCATCGAAGGCGAGAGTGGTCGGGAACAGGACCAGGAGCTTGACCAGGATAAGGTCAACGAGCTGCTGGACTATGCCATAGCCCATGGTGTCAACCTCTTCGATACGGCTCCCCCTTATTGCAAAGGTCGTAGCGAGCATGCTGTCGGCATTGCCTTGAGTCGTCACAATCGCAGCGAATATTACGTCAGCACCAAACTCTCCAACTTCAATCCCAAGTTCTGGAGTCGGCAAGCAAGTATCGACCTATATCATAATTCTATGAAAGAGTTGCATACCGACTACTTGGACTATTATATGCTCCACAGCTGTGGTGGCACGGCTACCGACCTCCAGGGTAACAAGTTGGACTCCATGCAGACGTTGAAGGCCCGTTTCTTTGACAACGGTATGCTCGACTATCTCATGGCTGAGCGTGAAGCTGGACGCATCCGTAACCTTGGGTTCTCCTACCACGGCGATGTCAACGTGTTCAATTACTTACTATCGCTCAATGACCAAGTGCATTGGGACCATGTGCTGATACAACATAATTATAGCGACTGGCACCACGCTGCCGAATACAACACCGATTCCGAGTATTTGTACGGTGAGTTGGCCAAACGCAATATTTCCGTCTTCGTCATGGAGCCATTGCTCGGAGGTCAGTTGGCAACGCTTACCGAACACGCTGTCGCAGAACTCAAGCGACGTGAACCGCAAAGCAGTGTGGCCTCGTGGGCTTTCCGCTTTGCAGGCAGTCAGCCCTGTATCCTCACCGTGCTTAGTGGTATGACTTACATGGAGCATCTGCAGGATAATATACGTACATATAGTCCCTTGAAGCCCCTATCCGATGACGAATTGTCGCTGCTTGAAGAGATAGCGCGTGAACGCGCCAGCTTCAGCATTGTACCCTGTACCGGCTGCAAATACTGTATGCCTTGTCCCTACGGTATTGACATTCCTTCAGTCTTCCAGCATTATAACAAATGTCTTAACGAAGGCAATCTGCTCAACGAGGATGATTTACTGGAACCCAATGCCGATAAGAAGGGTTTTCGCCGCAACCGTCGCGCTTTTCTCGTAGGGTATGACCGTAGCGTGCCACGTTTGCGTCAGGCCGACCATTGCATTGGCTGCAACCAGTGTATTCCCCTCTGTCCGCAAAGTATCAACATCCCACAGGAGATGCGGAATATTGACCAGTATTGTGAGAAGTTGCGGACTACCCTTGTCTGAGAATGTCGTCAGTATGCTGGCAATCCAGCTGATGACAATCTCATGGGGTAGGGCTATTCTGTTTTCCAGAATGCGAAGACAATAGCAAGGATGATAAATCCGAAGGCCACGAAGTGGTTCCATCGGATAGGTTCTCCTTTGAAAACAAGGGCGAGGATGACGGTGAATACGGTGAGCGAGATGCACTCTTGTAGTATTTTGAGTTGCATGAGCGAGAATGGCCCTCCTGTAATCTGCGACCCTACGCGGTTGGCAGGTATCATAAAACAGTATTCTACCAAAGCAAGCCCCCAGGAGAGGAGTATGATAAGAAATAGCGGCCAGTCGGTGGTGACTTTCATTTCCTGGAGTTTAAGATTGCCGTACCAAGCGAATGTCATGAAAATGTTACTGCACACAAGCAGCAGTATTGTGGAGAGTCCTCGGGACATGATTAGGTGGTGTTTAAGAGTTCGTATGGTTAGTGATAAAACATATATGGATTAAAGGAGTGTGTCTTGTGTAATATGCTAGTGTTCCCTCATTAGTTTGATGAGCATGCTGTATGCCTCGTTGGTGGTGCGGTCAATGGTGCGTAGGCGGTCGTTACCAAAATGTTTGCATATCGTCATGGTGCGTTTGGGCGAGGCGGCGGCAATCCACACGGTGCCTACGGGTTTGTCGGCGGTGCCGCCGGTGGGGCCTGCAATGCCAGAGGTGGCAAGAGCGTAATCGGTACCTAGTCGGTGACGTGCACCTTCGGCCATTTGTCGCACGGTCTCCTCGCTGACCGCCCCATGTGCTTCAAGTGTGGCATGGCTCACGCCAAGAAGCGACTCTTTAACGGCGTTGCTATAGGCCACGATACCACCTTTGAAATAGATTGATGCGCCAGGCAGTGCGGTGAGACGAGCTGCGAGTGTACCGCCCGTGCAGCTTTCTGCAGTGGCAAGGGTGTATCTGTTGGCTGTCATTTGTTGTGCTACCAGTGCTGCTAGATTCTCAAGGTCTTCTCCTGCAATATATTGGTCAATGAGAGGGTAAAGCGTTTCGACGGCTTGGTTTATCTGCTCCTGCAGGATGTTTTTGTCGCTACCACGTGCAGTGAGACGCAGTTTGACCATGCCAGCTTCTGGCAGGTAGGCCAGGCGTATATTGGAAGGAAGAGAGAGTTCCCATTGTTCGATGCGGTCGCTGAGAAAAGACTCGCCAATGCCCTGTACAAGTATGTTTTTGTTGAGAATGAAATCAGTGTGGAAGTATTGGCGCAAGCGAGGTACGACTTCGCTCTCCATAAGATTGTTCATCTCAAAAGGCACTCCGGGCATGGATACGACTACTTGATGTGTTTCGGCAATTTCAAACCACATGCAAGGGGCTGTGCCAAGTATGTTGTTTACCACAGTACAGCAACGGGGTACCCAGGCCTGATGGCGGTTGACTTCGGTAAGAGGGTAGCCCTTTTCCTCGAAGAGGCGTTTGACATTGGCCAGAGCTTCGGCATTCTCGACCAGTTCGCTGTTGAAATACTCGCAGAGTGTATTTTTGGTGATGTCGTCCTTGGTAGGGCCGAGACCGCCCGTGAGAAGTACGACATCGCTGTGGGTCAGACAGCGGTCCAAGGTGCTGCGTATGGCCTCGCCATTGTCGGCAATAGTCACCACCTCGCGCACATCCATTCCTGCTGCTATAAGTTGTCGCGACATGCTACTGGCATTGGTGTTGACCACTTGCCCAATGAGGAGTTCGTCGCCTATATTGATAATACTAACATTCATTCATCATGCACTTTGAGTGGGATAGTATGGTTGATTTTCCTGTTGCAAAGATAGCAAATAATAACTATTTTACTGTTATGTTTTTTTTTCTTCGTACTTTTGCAAAATTATAAGAGACATTTGTTGGCAGTCATCGTTGGCTACAACATAAGCATATTTGACATGATGACAGACATACCCAATTTAGACGAACTGATATCAATGGCTCTGCGTGAGGATGTAGGCGACGGCGACCATAGTACGTTGGCTTGCATACCCTCCACAGCGAGTGGAAAGGCCAAAATGGTGGCCAAGAAAGAGGGCGTTTTGTGTGGCGTTGAGGTAGGAACGCGGGTGTTCCTCATGGTTGACGACAGTTTGAAGGTGACCTGTTTGAAACACGATGGAGATACATTGAGGGTGGGTGATATTGTGATGACTGTTGAAGGCCATTCGGGTTCCATTCTCACTGCCGAACGTACGGCTTTGAATTTTATGCAACGTTTGAGTGGCATCGCCACTGAGACCCGACAAATGGTGCGTATGCTTGATGGTTTGCATACCCGTCTTTTGGACACGCGCAAGACCACCCCTAACATGCGTCTGTTGGAGAAATATGCTGTCAAGTGTGGTGGCGGAACCAACCATCGTATAGGCCTCTACGATATGGTGATGCTTAAAGACAATCATATTGACTTTGCAGGCGGTATCGCTCAAGCCATTGACCGCACCCACGCCTATTTACAGCAGAAAGGCAAGAATCTCAAGATAGAAATCGAGGTGCGAAACCTGGATGAACTGGACCAAGTGTTGCAGCATGGTGGCGTGAATCGTATCATGCTTGACAATTTTGATGTCGATATGCTTAGAGAGGCGGTGAGGCGCATAGATGGACGTTATGAGACAGAGGCCAGCGGTGGCATCACGGCTGAGACGTTGCGCAACTATGCCGAAACAGGTGTTGACTTCATTTCGGTAGGGGCGCTGACGCATCATATCAAGAGCTTGGATCTTAGCTTGGTGAGCTGCTGAACAAATTGATTTTATCATTTCCGAGATAGTATTAATATATGCCACATAAGAATGCATCGAAACTAGCGCAGAGATTGCACATCTTCATTTTCAAGAGACCTGTGCGCAAGGTGCTATACTGGATGAAGCATGTGTCGTTGCCGGGATGTAAAGGTGTGCCGTTGTGGGACATCCTGCGCTATTTTCTTTCTGGTATCGCCAACGGGGTTCTCTGGCAGCGTGCCAAGGGTCTCTCGTATTCTTTTCTGATGGCCATACCTCCGCTGTTGATATTCTTGTTTACGCTTATTGCCTATTTCCCGGTTGACGGTCTGCAAGATGAACTTCTGCGCCAGATGCGCGATTTCATTCCTGGCAGTTTCTATAATAAGATAGCCGATACCATCAACGATGTGATGGGTCATCGCCACAGTAACCTGTTGTCGATAGGTTTTATAATCTCCATCATTCTTGCCGCCAATGGTATGCACGGACTGCTCATGTCGTTTAACTATGCCAATAAAAGCATTGAGCGTCGTCCGTTCCTGCAGCGTTACGCATTGTGCCTGATGTTGGTATTCCTGCTATATGGCCTTATTGTAGCTATCCTCCTGTTGCTTATCGGCTACAAGTTCCTCATTGGTTGGCTTATCCACAAGGGACTTATCCCTCACACGGCATTGAGTATATTTCTCATTAGTTTCGGGCGATGGGTGATATTGAGTTTGTTGACCCTACTCGTCATTTGTGTTATCTATTACTGGGCTCCAGCCAAGAAGCAGCGCATCGGATTTTTCTCGATAGGGTCGGTGCTGGCCACGCTTTTGTTCTTCGGATTGTCGTGGCCCTTCCAGGTATATATCAACAACTTTAACAAATTCAATATTCTCTACGGCTCCATAGGCACGTTGTTACTCATAATGCTCTGGATTTTCCTCAATTTCTTGGTTCTGTTGGTGGGATATGAGTTGAACATCAGTGTGATGAACGGCAAGATATCGCAGGAGGAGTTCAATCGTATGAAGGCAGAGCGTTCGGCGAAAGGTATCACTACGCTGGCTGCCAACAACAAGCAAAAGGAATCGGTAGAGATGTTCACGGTGGATGAAGCTCGCGAGAGTGACAGCCGAAAACAGCGAAGAAAGAGAAAAACCAAACGTATATAAAACCATTTATCATAGATGATTATTCAGAAACAGAACGGCAAGGTGGTTCCGCTGGAACCTGCCAATAGGGAGAAATTCCAGATGATAGCCAAGACCATGCAGGGCTTGGAAGAGGTGTTGGCTGATGAACTGCGCGAGATGGGCGCCACCGACATCGAGCTGTTGAGCCGTGCCGTCTCCTTCAGGGGCGACATGCATACGCTCTACAGGGCCAACTATACTTGCAGGACTGCGCTGGCCATTCTGAAACCTTTTGCCGAATTCGACGCTAACGATACTGACGAGCTCTACGACAAGGTATACCAGATTAAATGGGAGAAGCTGATGGATGTGGACTGCACTTTCATGATAGACTCGGCTACCAGCGGCGACATATTCACCCATTCCTACTATGTGGCGTTGCGTACAAAGGATGCCATCGTGGACCGTTTCCGTCGCAACTTTGGCCAGCGGCCCAGTGTCGACACCGAGAATGCCGACTATAAGTTTAACATCCATATCCGTGACAATCACGTCACATTGCTCATCAATTCTTCGGGCGACTCGCTGCACAAGCGCGGCTACCGTCAGGCCGTGGGTGTGGCACCTATCAACGAGGTGCTGGCAGCGGGTATGCTCAAGCTCACTGGCTGGCAGTGCGACTGCAACTTCATGGATCCCATGTGCGGCTCTGGCACTTTGCTGATAGAAGCCGCAATGATGGCCAACAACATTCCCGCCCAGTACTACCGTAACGGCCGCTTTGCCTTTACCCGTTGGAAAGAGTTCAACCTTGGCGAGTGGAAGCGTGTCAAGCAGGAAGAGGACCGCAAGATTGGCAGCAACGACTTTGAATACGAGATATGGGGCAACGACATCGACATGGGCGTATTGGAGCAGTGCGAGAAGAACCTGCAGTACGCCAAGCTGCATAAGGATGTGATGCTCTACAACGGCTCTTTCGAGAACCAGGAGCCCCCCGAGGGACGCACGATTATTGTGACCAACCCTCCCTATGGTGAGCGTATCAAGGTGGACGACCTCAATGCTATGTACGAGAAGTTGGGCGACACCTTCAAACGTCTCTATGGAGAGCGCTGCGAAGTGTGGCTCATCACTTCCGACTTCGAGGCCATGAAGCACATCGGTCTCAAGCCCAGCAAGAAGATACCTCTCGTCAACGGGTCGCTCGATTGTCGCTTCCTCCAGTTCAAACTCTACGAAGGCAGCAAGAAGGCATCCAAACAGGATGAAAATCCCAGCTAAGGAAATCAAGGACACCGCCCTCAGGGTGGGGTTCGACGCCTGCGGCATCGCTCCTGCCACGGAGATGCCGCTGTTTGCTTCGCGGCTTGCCCAGTGGCTCGGCGACGGATGTCACGGTTCGATGCACTACATGGAGCAATATCAGTCCATGCGTGCCGACCCGCGGCAGTTGGTGCCGGGTGCGCGCTCTGTCGTGTCGCTTCTGTTGGGTTACCGGCCTTCACGGCTCATGCAGGGTTCCGTCAAGATAGCCATGTATGCCTATGGCGAGGACTATCACCGACGCATCAAGCGGATGCTCTACCAGTTGATTGCCGAACTGCAGCGGTCCCATCCTCAGTTCTCGGCCAAACCTTGCGTGGACACCGTGCCCATCAGCGACAAGCTCTGGGCCTGGCAGGCAGGTCTCGGGTGGATAGGCCGCAACACCCTGCTGGTCAACCCTCGGCTGGGCAGTCTCTGCAACATTGCCGAATTGGTTACCGATACCGAGGTGGACGCTTACGACAGCCCTATGGACAACCGCTGCGGCGAGTGTCGTCTCTGCGTGGACGCCTGCCCCAACCATGCGCTTGTTGCCGATTCCTCCAATGGCACTGGTGAAAGCCAAAGCGTCGCGCCAAAGCAGTCCCGTCTTGTCGCGATGCGGTGCACCTCCTACCAAACCGTCGAGAACCGTGCCGAGCAGCTCCCCGAGGGACAGCAGGGTAGGGGCTATGCCTTCGGTTGCGACATCTGCCAGCTGGCCTGCCCGTACAACAGGGAGGCGGCCGTCCGAATGGATATTTCCGCCGAGCAGATGCAGTCTTTGCAGTCGCTGGTCGCCGCCGATGAGGCATCTTTCCGTCGGCTGACGCGCACGTTGGCCCTCTCGCGCATCACCTTCGCGCAGTGGCGTCGCAACCTTCGCCATGCCGCCGAATGGCGTCCACAGTATAGGACACTTTCAACCTGGATTAGTTAGTATGAGTGACCTTGTGAGTTCGTGCTGCTATTTGTTTGATTCTTAATAATGTTTTTAAATGTATAAAAGCGCCGAGATAAAACCGAGGGTTTTATAGGTAACAAAACCGAGGGTTTTATAGGCAATAAAACCGAGGGTTTTGTTGGACATAAAACCGAGGCAATTGTTTTACGCCAAAAAACGGGGGTGGAAAAGGGATGGAAATGTACCCGTAGAAAATCCAATAATTCAGTTTTTTGTTGGAGTTTTGTTCTTGGTTATTCGTGGACATCCCCTTGTTCCTTATCCTTCGTGGAAGAGTTGTCGGATGGGGTCGAGGAAAGGGGTGAGGTGGGAATCGTAGCCACGGGAGTCGATGGCGCTGTAGCTCACGCAAAGGCGGCGTCTGGCACGGGTGAGTCCTACATAGAGTTTGCGCGCGTCTTCCTCTATCTCTTGGCGGGCTCGCATCTTCTGGACGTCGGTGCTGTAGACGCTGCGCAGTGTGGAGGTGGCGCGGTAGTCGGGATAGGTTCCGTCGATGGCACCGAGGATGACAACGTTGTCGAATTCAAGACCCTTGGACTTGTGGACGGTCATCACCATCACGCGGTCGCTGATGAGGTCGGTCGAATTGATGAGGTCACATTCGTTGATGGACGCCGTCATACTGCCGATGTGCGCCTCTATCTGGTCGAAGATGCTTTCTCCGTTGTCGCGGCGGTCCCATTCGCCCTTGACATAGCGGAGGAAGATGTCGAACTTCTCGCCCAGCGGGTCGATAAGCCCTTGCTGCACCAGCGTTTTGTAGGTGTCGGCAATGAGCCCCGCGATGGTCGTCTCCGCGGACGGGTCGGTGATAGCCCCTTGCAGACGGCGCAGCAGCGGGGTGAGTATCTGCATCCGCGTCTTGATGTGCTGGATGCGTTTGGTGTCGAGAAATTCCCGTTGCCGCTCCACGGCGGGGCGTATCTTTCTGCAACAGTATTCTATCAGCGAGTGGGTGGCCTCGATGTCTTCGTTGGCCAGGTGGGAGTTTTGTCCGACGAGATGCAGTTGATCAACGAGGTAGGCCAGCTTGTAGCGGTAGAGCGTGGGCTCCACGCATTTGATGAGGCGCAGGGTGTCATAGGCGTCAAGCGTCAGGTGCCGTCCCAGGTCGCGTTGCACATTGTGCTGCAGTATGAGCCGGTCGTAGGTGACATTGTGTCCCACTACGGGCAGATTGCCGATATATTCAAGGAACATCTCAAGCCCTTCCTGGCGCGGGACATGCGGTCGGCTGGCATATTCCTCCACCAGGGGATTGACGATGCTGCCCAGATGGGAGGGGATGCTCCGCTGTGTTTCGAGGATGATATTGAAATCGCTGCCTTCCACCTTTTTGCCGTTATGCAGTTTGAAGGCGGCTATCTGTACGATGTCGTCGTTGGCCACGTCGAGGCCTGTTGTTTCGGTGTCAAAAAGGACAAGGTCGCCATGTTCGTAGCGTTGCAGGAAGGCGGCGGTGTAGGGTTCTCCGTCGAGGATGTCGGAGGGCGTCATCATCTGTTGACGCAGCGCGGCTGTCAGGTCGCGGGCGTCCATGAGACGACTCACGGCACCGATGCCATGAAGCAACCGTACCCAGGCAATGGAGTTAAACTCATTGACGGCCACGCTGAACAGAGATGCAAGCGTTTTATAGGACGCACTCTTGAACATATCGGTCCCCGAGACCTTGAAGTGGTCGATGTCGTGTTGCGACAGCAGCTGGCTCACGCGGTCAGCCATAGCGTTGGTGGGCACGAGGACGGCCAACCGTTCATCGTGGAAGCCCAGATAGTAGTTGGTCATGCGCAGGAGCCGTTGCATCTCATCGTCGGCGGTATCGGAGTGGGCCAGTATTAGGTCGTGGGAACAGTTCTCTTTCGTCGGGTCAGGTCGTGGAAGGAGTTCGGGTTGCACGTGCAGAATCTCGCGGGCATAGGTATTGAAGACTTTCAGCAGCCGTTCGGGCGACCTGTAGTTCTGTTGAAGCGACAGGATGTGCCCTTGGCAGCGTTGGCGTAGTGTGTCGAGGCGGCTCAGTTTGGCACCAAGGAAAGAGAATATGGCCTGCTGCTCATCGCCGAGGTACATGACGGTGTAGTCCTCCGATGCGGTGAGGGCATCAATGATAGCGGACTGCAGTGCGTTGAGGTCCTGAACCTCGTCCACTTGTATCCAGCGGTACGTGGGATATTGTCGGCTGCGCAAGTACTCGTATGCCAGTACCAAAAGGTCGGTAAAGTCAATAACGTTGCGTTCGGCTTTGTATCGTTGGTAGAGTAGCGTGTATCGCACACGCTTGCAACGGTCACTGTCGGGGACATGGTCGGCATCAAATCCGGCATTCTCGGCAATGGTATAGTATTCGTCAAATCCCTCGCGACTGTATAGCACCTTATCGGGCTGCCCGAATCGTCGCTGTGTGATATAGGCATCGAGGTCATTGATTTCTTTGACTCTGGAACGGTCAATTTGACCGTGTCGTGTCAGAAAGAAATGGTCGTCGAAGTATTGCAGGATGTCGGATTGGTCGTCCTCATCGATAATGCTGGCGTTTTCGGGAATGAGACCGTATTGCCGTAGAAAAGTGGAGCAGAAATGATGCACGTTGCCGACAAAGAGTCGCCGCGCATCCTCACCTACGCGTTCAGCAATGCGTTGTCGCATACCTTTTGATGCGCGGTTAGTGAATGTGAGGCAGAGCATCTGATCGAAAGGCACGCCATCTTTATAGGCGTGAACGATACGTTCCGCAAGAATGTCGGTTTTTCCGCAGCCCGGCGGTGCCAATACTAGATAGTACCCTCCGGTGGCGCTGATGGCCTGCTGTTGGCAGGAATCGTAGGCCTTATCCATCAGTATTGTTCCCGTTCGTTGGGGAAGTTGACTGACTTGACGTCGTCAATATACTTTTTAACAGCATTGCGTATGTCCTCGCCGAAAGTACCGTAAAGACGCAGATAGCGTGGGGTGAATTGTTGTGTGATACCCAGCATGTCTTGCAACACAAGCACTTGTCCGTCTACGGCGCTACCTGCACCAATGCCGATAGTAGGTATCTTGATTTCGTTGGTCACCCGTTCGGCCAGTTTTGCTGGTATTTTCTCCAATACAATGGCGAAGCAACCTGCTTCTTCAAGCACATGGGCGTCGTGCACAAGTCGTTCGGCTTCCGACTCTTCGGTGGCGCGTACGGCATAAGTGCCGAATTTGTTGATGCTTTGCGGTGTGAGGCCCAGATGTCCCATAACGGGAATGCCGGCAGTAAGGATGCGAGTGATAGATTCGAGTACCTCCTCACCGCCTTCAAGTTTGATGGCATCGGCACCGGTCTCTTTCATGATGCGTATGGCGGATGCCAGTGCCAGTTTTGAGTTGCCTTGGTATGTGCCAAAAGGCATATCGACAACTACAAGGGCACGTTTGATGGCGCGTACAACTGAGGCGCCGTAGAATATCATCTCGTCGAGGGTGATAGGCAGTGTGGTCTGGTAGCCGTCCATCACGTTGGCGGCGGAGTCGCCCACCAGCACGATGTCAATCTTTGTGCTGTCAAGCAGCCGGGCCATAGAGTAATCGTATGCTGTAAGCATGGCTATCTTTTCGCCATGCTGTTTCATGTTCTGTAGGATGTGGGTGGTGACCTTGGTCACATCGGTCTGTAGGTATGCCATTGGACTAGTGCGGTTAGGTTATGGTGGCGGAAATAAATAATGTTCTATTCTATTTCTTCATCGGCGTTTTTGCCGTCTTTGGATGGAGCATCGTCGGGTTCAATCTCTTCATCTTGGTCTTCCACGATGCGTAGCAGTGGGCGCAGGGCCTTGCGTATTTCGTAGTTGCCGTGTTTGTCGAGACGGTAGGCCTTATAGTGCTTCTTTCCTACGGTGAAGGACCCCTCTTCCATGTCTGTCTTCACTTCGTAGAAGTAGTCGCTTAATTCCTCGGGTTGGATGCGTTTGCCGAGAAAGATAGTGTCAAGCTGGGTTACGTTGATGCCGGCCTGCATGTTGATAGATATCTTCCCTGCTACTTTTTTGGAGGAGAGGGACTTGTATTCTACCCCTTTCTCACTGTATTTCTTTCCGAAGATGCGCAATTTGTTGTCCCATTGTTCCTGCGTTACAGGGAAGCGGACAAAGATGGAGTCGGTTAGTTCTTGACTGCATTCGCCGTAATGACGTGAGAGATTGCTATGAAGTACAATGTAGCCGACCTGAAGGATAACCTGTTTTTTGTGGGGTACGAGGAAGTAGCGTTCGATGACCTCTTTGTAGTCGAGGTGTTCCTCAATGGAGAACAATGCCGACGGGCAGGTGTCCTTTGTGTTAGTTACGGAGCGCAGTGCTCCTTTCTTCATATATACTGAGGCATAATAACCATGGATGGTGGTGTCTTGTCCAGGTATATAGCAGCCGCGCGACATTCCTATGCATTCATCGGGATTGTTCTTGAAGGTGATGAGGATGCAGTTGCTGAGATTGATAGTCTTGTTGAGTACTTTCCGACTGTCTGGCAGATTACGGCAGTCGTAGGATCGACGGTCTACCGGCACCTCATAGCGTAGCAGTTCGGTGGTGTCGCCCATGCAGGAGCAATGAATCTGGTTGGTGGCGTAGCGGATGGGGAAGGGGGCGTGACAACGGTGGGCGAAATAATTGTATGCTTTGTCAACGCGTGCTTGCGTTATCCGTTCGTTGGTATCACCATATCCTTCGATGACCATGGCGTAGAGTTTCGGGTTGTTGTAGTCGAACGCTATGGCGAAAGCGGAGTCCAAAAGATCCAGGTCTCCCAGTGAGAAAGTGGTGTCATTGCCATCGTATTGGATGAGCAGGCAAAATGTTTCGGGGTTTTGTAGTGCCAGCTTCATGTTGCGGACGGGCTTGGCGCTGGGAATGTAGATACCTGTTTGGGCATAGACCGATATGCCGGACATTAGGATAATTGCTAAAAGAATCTTCTTCATAATTATCGGGTGGCTATTAATTGTTCGATAATGCTGTCGGTGGAGATGCCTTCTGCTTCAGCGTAGTAGTTGCGTACGATGCGGTGGCGGAGTACCTCCTTGGCTACGGCTTGGACATCTTCTATATCGGGAGAGAACTTGCCGTGTAAAGCTGCATAGGTCTTGGCACCAATGATTAGATATTGGGATGCGCGTGGGCCAGCACCCCAAGAGATGTACTTCTTGGCTAACTCGTTCTCATCCGATGTGCGGGTGCGTGCTACGAGGCGCACAGCATATTCGCATACGTTGTCGGGTACAGCAAGCTTGCGAATTACAGACTGGTAGTTAATAATATCGTTTGCTGAAAGAACTTCTTGTATCTCAGATGAGCGTTCAACCGTAGTTGTCTTCACTATATTCATCTCTTCCTCAAACGAAGGGTAGTCAAGTTTTACGTTTAGCATAAAACGGTCCAACTGGGCTTCGGGCAGCGGGTAGGTGCCTTCTTGCTCGATGGGGTTTTGGGTAGCCAGTACGAAGAATGGTTCGGACAAACGGTAAGTGTTTCCCGACACGGTGACGCTTTTCTCCTGCATGGCTTCCAGTAGGGCTGCTTGTGTCTTGGGAGGGGTGCGGTTGATTTCATCGGCTAATACAATGTTGGCAAAGACGGGACCCTTCACGAAACGGAAATGACGGTTTTCGTCTAGAATCTCGGAACCGATGATGTCAGAGGGCATGAGGTCGGGCGTGAATTGGATACGGCTGAACTCAAGTCCCAGGGCTTTGGAAAGGGTGTTTACCATGAGTGTCTTTGCCAGCCCGGGAACCCCTACCAGCAGGCAGTGCCCGCCCGAGAAGATGGATAGTAGCAAGCTTTCGACGGCAGCGTTCTGTCCTACGATAATCTTGCTGATTTCATCTTTCAGCGTCTGATACTTCCCTACAAGGGTATTGATGGTTTCGATATCGTTCATTGTAATGCTCGTGTGTATGTTGATGAGTTGGTGCTATTTAATCCAGTTCAACTCAAATTCGCAGTCTTTGTAGTCGTCACAGATGCGAATGTATGTGTTTTGTATCATTTTCTGCGCCCAAGCGCGTACCTTCTCGTTCTTGGCTTTCTCAAGGGTGGCGTTATATAGTTTATCGTAGTCGTCGGTAAGATTGGCTTTGTGGGCATCTATCTTCTTGGTCAGTTTGAGGATGTAGTATACGTCTTTGTTCTCTTCATTCTTTTTTGCAGTGGCGTTGCTGATGTCACCCACTTTCATGGAGGCAAGCGGTATGGTGGGGAAGAGTTCCTTGGCTACCTCTTTACTGAAACGATTGTTGCCCGTGTAGGGATTGGCCACTATGCCGCCTTGTTGTTTGGTGGCACCTTCGGAAAATTGGCGAGCGGCATCCTCAAAGGTGATGTTTCCCAAGCGTATCTGGTTGGCGATGCTGTCGAGAAGCATTCGGGCTTTGAGCATGTCTGAGGATGAAACTTTAGGGGCAAGTAGGATGTGACGAGCGTTGATGCTGTTACCACGGCGTTCAATTAGCTGAATGATGTGGAACCCATAGTTGGTTTCGATGATGGGCGACACTTCTCCAGGTTTGAGGGCAAACGCGGCGGCTTCGAATTCTCCCACCATGTCGCCGCGGGTGAAAAATCCGAGTTCACCACCTTTTTTTGCTGATACGGGGTCTTCGGAGTAGAGTGTGGCGAGCATATCAAAGCGCTCTCCTTTTAGGATTCGTTCCCTTAATTGGGCCAACTCAAAACGCACCCGCTCGCGTTCGGCCTCGGTGATGGATGGATTGAGTACAATCTCCGAGAACTCATATTCGTCGGACATTTCTGGTAGACTATCCTTGGGTATTTGGTTGTAGTATGCCGTCACCTCGCCAGGGGTCACTTTGACGTGCTCTGTCAAATTGTATTCTACCCGTTGGCTGAGCAATTTATCCTTTAGGAGGTCGAAGTATATGTCGTGCAGGTCGTCGTATGTGTGACCGGTGGCTTGGTACATGGCTTCTTTGCTGCCGTATTGCCTTATATAGTTTTTGAGGTAATACTGCACCTGCTGTTCCACTTCATCATCGGACACCTCGACACTGTCAACCTCTCCTTTGTGGACGAGAAGCTTGCTTAGAAGCATACCTTCCAATAGTTGGCAACGGTTTTCTTTGGCGTTGGCGTAGCCCTGTTGACGACGTATCTGGATATAACTGTTTTCGATGTCGGAGAGTTTGATGATGTTTTTTCCAACGACGGCCACTACTTGGTCAACCACCACCTCGTGTTGAGATTTGGCAGTGTTGCATAGCGCAGTAAGTGCGATGAAAAGTATGACGATTTTTCTTGTATTCATTCGACTTTCAGATTATCGGATTTCTATTTCGCCTTTTTCGTTGGCTTTCTTAAGCAGGTCGCGCTGCATATTTTTGATGATGTCAATCTTGCGACGGTTGAGAATGATAGCTTTGATATTGTCGTGTTCGTAATCTAGAGGGGATATTTGGTTTTCGGTGGTGTAGTCCAGTATGCGTGCAAGATAGAGATATTTGTCGTCTGAAACGGTAATGGTCTTGTTGTCGCGCAGGAATCGGGCATCATTGTAGATTTCTACGGGCATGAATGTCTGAAGCTGCGAGAGAGGAATCCATTTTTCTCTGTCGAGCGAGCAGTCTGCACCATACACCAGGGCCAGCCGTTCTATCTCGGAAATCTCGTTGTCGCTAGGTTTACTCTTTTTAACCAGCTTTTCGAGCTTGTTTGCCTGCGGGGCATTCTTGTCTATCTTGATGTAATAGCATCGGATGATGCTGGTTCCGAGAGTGAAATTGTCTTTGTTGGCGTTGTAGTAATCCTCTATCTCTTGTCCGCTGACAGAGGTGTCAAGCAATTGGTCAACAATATGACATTCGTATTCGTAGGTGATAAGACTGTTCTTGTAGTTCTGCAGTTCTTTCTCGAAAGTGTTGTTGATATTGCGTTTGGCTTTCTCTAACACCACCATCTGCTGCACCCATTGGTTGATGTAGTTGTTTACGATGGCGGCACTGTCTTCTGGTGTCATTCCTTCAACCACGAGACTTTCGAGGTCCGACTTGTACAGATAGTTGTTGTAAGCGCGAGCCACCACATTGTCATTGTTGTGATGGCATGAGCAGAACGCTAAAAATGTTCCCAATACGACGAACAGAACATATTTTGCTGACATGGGAGGCGTCGGGTTTAGTAGGTTATTTCATCAACCACGTCTTGATGGATGACAACGTTGTATTTCTGGCGTAGCGTCTTGATCAGTTCGGCATCCAGATAGTTTTGGTAGTCGTTGATGTAGTAACCGCGGGCTTCCATTACCGATTTAAGGCACGGGTCGATGATTTTCTCTACGACAAGGATGGTATATCCTTTTTGATTGGGATGCACATAGGTGGCTGGTTTCCATTCGTTCTTGGCCAGCAGATTCTGGTTGCCCTCTTCCACCGTGACTGGATCGACCTTCACGACTTTGTTGGTTGTGTCTTTCTTGGTTGCAGCTTCAGCCAGCTGGCTCTGTAATCCCAGATTGTCAATGCCTTTCTTTTGGCATTTGTTGATGATTTTGATGGCTTTGGCAGGCGGCAACGCGGCGCTGTCGCTCACGGTCACAGTCTTTACCTGGGCACGGGTATTCCAGAAATAGGGCTCGTCTTCGGGATTGTCAAGACTACGTTTTTTACTCTCTCTCTCGTAGAACTCTTTCAAACCGGTGGTGTCTTTGATGGCTTTCGACCACACCATCCTGTCCGTATAGGAGAATATCATCAGGCCACTTCGGTATTCGTTGATTAAATCACGGAATTCGGCATTCTCTTTTTCCAGATTCTTGTCAGCGACGCCGAGTGCCATGTCGTCGGTAAATTCCTCATATCGTGTATTGATAAGGGTGGGTATGTTGGATTTGTCGCGCATCGTGGTTTGGTGCGATTCCATATATTTCAGAAAGTCGGCAGTGGTGTATTCTTTGTCGTCTATCAGGCAGAGAGGGCGTGTGTCGGTGACCATGCTTGCGCGGTAGCGCCATTTGTTGTGGTAGATGGAGTCGTTCATTGCGGCAATGGCGTTGTCGAGCGAAGCCAGATAAACCTTCGGCTGTTTGGATGGTTGAACCTTCTTTCCGTTTTTGGTTTTAACGGCTTGCTTTTCGTACATCTTGGTGAAGTCGGTGAAGCCATAACGTTCCTTGCATTGTTTGGCGTATGCCTCTTTGGGGGCGTTGTTGCGTGTATCGCGGCTCAGACGCTGTTTGTAGAAAGGCACCATGTTTTCGTAGGAGGGAATGGTCTCTTTTTTCACCACCTTGACGATGTGCCAGCCAAACGAGGTGTGGAAGGGCTCGCAATATTCACCCATCGGAGTGTTGCTGATAGCTTTGAGGTATTCGGCAGGCATCTGCGACATATCCAGGTCGGGGAGCAAACCTCCGTTGTCCATCGAAGAACGGTCGTCGCTGTAGTTTTTGCATATTTGAGCAAAAGACTCGCCGTCTTTCATCCTTTGGTAGGCCTCTTTGGCTTTGAATTCAGGGTATGTGCTTTTTCCGTCGTCGCGAATCCAGATGTGCTGGATGGTCGATTTCCCGAAATAGGGAATCTTGTCGTGCACCTTGATGATGTGGTATCCGTAGGTGGAACGGATGGGTTTGGATATTTCTCCGGGAGCAGTGTTGTAGGCACCGTTTTCAAAAGGATAAACCATGTTGAATACTGTGAAGTTTCCTAAATCTCCCTTGTTGCCTTTGTTTGCCGATTCGCCTTCGCCTCCCAGGAGTCCTTTAGCCGACGGGTCGTCAGAGTAGGTGACCGCCAGAGTGGCAAAGTCTTCGCCGCTCACAGCTTTGTTATACACCTCCATGGCCTTTCTGTAGGCCTCTATGGTGTCGGTGTTGCGGTCAATCCTGATGAGGATATGCGATGCGTGGATGGCGTAATGGTTGCGGTCGTATGCTTCGCGGAGCACCTTTTCCATCGTGGCAGAGTCTATCAGATAGGGTGCCGCCAGTTCGGTTCGGTATCCCTTCAGCTCTTTACGCAACGAATAGAGGGTGTCAAGACGCATGGCGTAGGCATCAGCCAGCTTGGCGCGGAAGTTCACATACACATCGACGTAGTCCTCCAATGCTTTGCGTTTCTCGTAGGTGCATGCTGTCGGGGCGGCGCTGGGGTCCTTGCCTATGGATTTGAGGAATTCTTTCATGAATTCCGATTTGAGTATCTTCTGGTTGCCGATCTCAAAGATGACAGGGTCGTTAGAGTTTTGTGCTGTAGCGTTCATGCCGAGCGACAGCAGGAGAACGGCGGTGAGGATGCGGGAGATAAGTTTCATAAGCTTTTGTCTGTTGGCTATGTGATTTTTGTTGGCTATCGTGAGTAGTTAGGGGCTTCGCGGGTGATGGTGATGTCGTGCGGGTGGCTCTCGGTGCGTCCAGCAGCGGTGATGCGAACAAATTTGGCCTGTTTCAGGTTTCCGATGTCCCTGGAGCCGGTGTATCCCATACCAGCTCTAAGTCCGCCTACCAGTTGGAAGAGGACTTCGTTGAGCGTGCCTTTGTAAGGTACGCGTCCCACCACACCTTCGGGCACCAACTTCTTGGCGTCCGTCTCTTTGTCTTGGAAATAGCGGTCTTTGGAGCCGCATTGCATGGCTTCGAGCGAGCCCATGCCGCGATACGATTTGAATTTTCGTCCTTCGAAGATGATGGTCTCACCGGGTGCCTCGTCAACACCTGCCACCAGCGATCCAATCATCACGGTGTCGGCACCTGCGGCAATGGCTTTCACTATGTCGCCGCTGTAGCGTATGCCACCATCGGCGATAACGGGTACATCGTATCCTTTTTGTTTCAGCGCCCCTGCCACTTCGCACACGGCCGTGAGTTGGGGTACGCCGATGCCGGCGATGATGCGTGTGGAGCAGATGCTTCCGGGACCGATACCTACCTTGATGGCGTCGGCGCCTGCTTCAGCCAGCATAATGGCGGCTTCGCCGGTGGCTATGTTACCTACCACCACGTCCACTTCCGGAAATTTGGCTTTGACGTTTTTGAGTGCTTCCACCACGCGGATGGAGTGCCCGTGGGCGGTGTCTATCACAATGGCGTCGGCACCTGCTTTGACCAGAGCTTCGACGCGGTCCATCATATCGGGAGTGATGCCCACGCCGGCAGCCACGCGCAGACGGCCTTTGCTGTCCTTGCAGGCGTTGGGGCGTTCTTTGCTGTTCATGATGTCCCGATAGGTAATCAAACCTACGAAGCGTCCGTCCTTGCTCACCACGGGAAGCTTCTCGATTTTGTGTTGCTGCAGTATGTCGGTGGCCTCTTCGAAGGTGGTGCCCTCGTGAGTGGTGATAAGGTCGGTAATCATGATTTCGCTCAAGGGACGGCTCATGTTGTGCTCGAAGCGCAGGTCGCGGCTGGTCACCATACCGATGAGCATCCGTTTGTCATCGACGATAGGAATGCCGCCGATGCCGTATTCATACATCAGGTTGACGGCGTCCTTCACCAGCGCGTCTTTGGTGAGCGTCAGCGGGTCGGCGATCATGCCGTTCTCGCAGCGCTTCACTTTCAGCACTTCGTTGGCTTGACGTTCTATCGACATGTTTTTGTGCAACACGCCTATGCCGCCTTCCTGCGCCATACCGATAGCCATCTTGGCTTCTGTGACGGTGTCCATCGCTGCCGACACGAGGGGCATGTTAACCGTGATGTTGCGTGAAAAACGGGAATTGACTTTTACTTCGCGGGGAAGTACGTCAGAGTAAGCGGGGACGAGCAGTACGTCGTCATAAGTAAGGCCTTCGCCGATGAATTTGGTAGTATCCGTATACATAGGGTTTACTGTTTTTTGTCTATATGTGCGTACTATAGAGTAAAATATCCATAGCCCCATTGTGCTGGGTAAATTTCTGCAAAGGTAGCTTTTTTTTTCGACTTGGCAAAACATATTTTTATATTGTATTGCATAATATTGATAATAAGGGTAAAAGCCGAGTGCCTCATTCGATATTCCTACTTGCTTCCAGATACGGCATCTTGTACATTCGTTTTTTTGTGTACTTTTGCAAATCCTAAACGAAGATAAAACCCTACATAATGAAGTTATCACACATTCTTTTGCCGGCATTGGCTGTCCTTCTGCTTGCTTCCTGTGGCGGCAAAAACAAGTGCGTCGTCAACGGTCGACTGATTGCCGACGGTTTCGAAGGCAAGAAAATCTATCTCTATGACTATGTCACCACCGAGCCGGTGGATTCGACGGTGCTGAAAAACGGCGAATTTACTTTTGTCAGCACCGTTGATGTGCCCTATATTGGATATATCGCCAGCGAAGCTAACGACAACGGGCAGTATTGCCAAGGGCTTTGCATAGTGGAGCCGGGCAACGTCTATTACGACATTTTCAGCGATTCGCTGTCGGGCACCCCGCTGAACGACGGATTGTACGGCTATCGCAACGACCCTCAGATCAAGCTGCGCCAGCGCCAGTTGCAGGATTGTCAGGTGATGTATGCACGCGCCGCCACCGAGGCGGAACGTCGCGAGGTGAAGCGTTGCTACGACAGTATCGCCACTCTCGCGATGGCCGACGAGCGGGTGCTCTCCTTGAAATTGTATGAGCCAAACAAGGACAACGTGCTGGGCGCTTTGGCTGTCTATACCGTTGCCTTGCAGATGGCCACTTACAGTGACCTGGATAGTTTCCTCGCCGACAAGAGTGCGACGGCTCGCAATTTCCTACCCACGCAGGAACGTCTTAAATCCTTGCAAACCAAGAGTCCTGTCGCGGGACAACATTATGTGGACATCAAAGGCACCGACTTCGCTACAGGACAGACGGCTATGCTCAGCGATATGATTGACGGGCACCTGGCTTTGGTTGATTTTTGGGCTTCTTGGTGCGGCCCTTGCCGTCGCGAGATTGCCGACAACCTGATTCGCATCCACAACACATACGCTCCCAAGGGGCTGGTGGTGGTGGGTATCGCTGTGAGCGACAAGCCCGAAGCACATCGCAAAGCCGTTGCCGACCTCGGTATTGAATATCCGCAGTTGCTGGACAATGTCGATGGTAACGCTTGCGAAATCTATGGCATCAACGGCATTCCGCACATCATGCTCATAGCTCCCGACGGCACTATCTTGGCGCGCGACCTCCGCGGCGACGATGTGGAGAAAACTGTGCGGCTGGCCTTGAAGGAGCTCGCCTCAAAGTAATGTGTTCGCAAAGTAAAGGATGCTGATTCCTATGATAAACCACAAAATCTTATGGGTCATTCTGCTGGCCTTGCTGCCAGTTGTGCCGCTGTCGGCACAGACCTCCGATGCGGAAGCATCGCAGCGTCGCGCCGATGTTTCGTCGACCGACCGTCTGGCGTTCGACCTGGATGCTGTCACATTCCTGCGCGACGCCGAGTTTTTCCTGCCCTATGTCAAAGGTTACACCGCTTGCGGTTTTAGGTTCACGCCTCTGTTGCGCTATCGTGCCAACGCCCGGACGACCCTTCGCGGCGGCGTTATGCTGTCGGGAGTGGCAGGCACGGAAGGTCTATGGAAGGCCGAGCCCGTGTTCGCCATCGATTATACCCCTCGCCCCTGGATTACGCTCACCATGGGCACTATCGAAGGCAGTACCGCCCATCTCTTGGGAGAGCCGATGTACGACCCGGAACGTTGGTTCTTCGACTATAAGGAGGATGGACTTCAGCTGCGCACCACCACACGGCGGTGGCGGAGCGACACGTGGCTCAACTGGGAGCATTTCCTCGAGCCGTGGACCCCCGACCAGGAGCGCTTCTCCCTGGGGTCGCGTCACGAGTGGGTGCCGCTGGGCGAAGAGCAGGACCGCTGGTATCTCTCGGTGCCGTTCTCGTTTCTCGGCAGCCATAGGGGAGGGCAGTTCTCCACGCTCGACACCTGCATCGAGACGATCTTCAACGAGCATCTCGGCATCAAGGCGCAGCTGCCTGTGGCCGACCGCGCCGTGCTGCGTGCCGATATGCCGTTCTATTTCTTTCAGAACAAATCGCCCGAGCCGCACACCGCTTTCACCCACGGCTGGGGATGCCATCCGCAGCTTATATTTGGCTTCTCTTCGCAATCGGCCCAGTCGTGGTGGCAGGAGCCCCTCGCCGCAGGACATCGTTTCGAGTTGGGCGTCGGCTATTGGTATGGCCATCACTACCAGTCGGCGCGCGGAAGCTATATGTACCAAAGCGTCTCGTGGTTCGATACCGCCTTCTGTGCTCCCGAGCGTCACATGATTACCGTCACCGCCGACTACGAGCATGAGTTTGAGGCGCTCACCTTCGTCCTCGACGCTACGGCTTACTACGACCCCGACTGCCGCAAGACGGATTTCGTTTTCGGCGTCATCCTCCGTCTCAAGCAGCGTTTCACCATCCCCGTTGGCGCCAACCAGTAAGGTTGACGCAGTTGCCGTTGATGCCTCCCAGTTCGACGCAGGGAGTGGATTTCATCTTGCCCATATTATAAGTATAGCGAAGCAAGTTCCAAGGGGCAGTCAGCATACTGTTGCCATACTGTCACCTTACTGTTACATTAGAGTCACCCAAAAGGGGAGAAAAAGAAGAGCAAAAGGGGAGCAAAACCAGTAGACCATATCATGGTCAATTCCAAGAAGATAGGATACCCCGTGTTTGGTATCCGCACGAAAAGCGTAATGTATTGATTATGAATTGATTGCAGATGATATGATATAATTCTCGCAGAAAACGCAGAAATGGCAGATACTCTCATCGCGGTGCTTTCTGCATTTTCTGCTATTTCTGCGGGACGCATATACGCGACCAAACGCGCGAAGCCCAACATTTCTCGCCACCATCACAAAAGCTCAAAATTTGGGGATTCTGTACAATTTTGACGAAAAAGATTTGGGGATTTTATACATAATCGCAAAAATAAATTTGGGGATTTTGTACACTTCTCTCAAAAAAATTCGGGGGGAAATAAAAAACATCCGATAAGAGTGCGGCAAGTGGTATTTTTGACCACTTACCGCGCCACTATCAATATGTTGTTTTGTCAAATATTGAGAAAATGTAATAATTCGGCAATATAAATTATGAGATTTTGTAATATACACGGCATATAAATTATGAGAAAATGTAATTTTTAGACAAAATAAATTTTGAGGATTTGCAAAAAAGTTATATCTTTGCATTTTGAAATAATAGGTAATACATTCTGATTATGAGGAATCAATCGTTGGTTTTCAAGAGAAAAATATATGACGAGATGCTTCGGTGGAAGCAAAGCAGTCAAGGCAAAACGGCCTTGCTGATTAAGGGTGCCCGTCGTGTGGGTAAGTCGACCATTGCCGAGGAGTTTGCCAAGCGGGAGTATGACAGTTATATCGCCATCGATTTCGCCGATGCCAAGAAGAATGTATGGGAGGCAGTGGAGCACATATCGGACAGGGACGACTTCTTCATGCGGCTACAATTCATTTTTGGCGTAAAATTGTATGAGCGCCGATCTGTAATTATCTTTGACGAAATCCAGAAATGTCCTGAAGCCCGTCAGGCAATCAAGTATCTTGTGAAAGATGGCCGATATGATTTTATCGAGACCGGTTCACTTCTTTCGATCAAAAAGAACGTCCAGAATATCGTCATTCCGAGTGAAGAAACTCGTCTCACCATGTATCCAATGGATTACGAGGAATTTCGCTGGGCCATGGGCGACACTGTCACGGTGCCCCTTATGGGCGAAAATCTCAAAAAACGCAGGTTGCTGGGTGACGGAGTTACACGGATGCTTATGCATGACCTGCGCCTTTATATGCTCGTCGGTGGTATGCCCCAGGCGGTAGAGACATATCTCAAAACCAATAATCTTAGCGATGTTGACGACACAAAGCGAGCAATACTTGAATTGTACAATGATGATTTTATGAAAATCGACCCGACAGGAAAGGCGTCTAAATTGTTCAGTGCAATTCCGGCCCAGCTTTCCAAGAACGCTTCCCGTTATCAAGTCAATTCGGTATTGGAAAAACGAGAAAATAGGGATACCATGGCGGAGTTGTTGAGAGATTTGGAGGACAGTCTTACGGTCAACTTCGCTCACCACGCTGACGATCCCAATGTGGGGATGCCTATGCATACCGACTATGGCCAATATAAGTTGTATGTTTGTGATACAGGACTGTTTGTTACTCTTGCTTTCTGGGACAAAGCCGCCACTGACAATATCATATATCATAAACTTCTTTCAGACAAACTTTCGGCCGATCTTGGGTATGTATATGAAAACATCGTCGCGCAGATGCTTGTTGCTTCGGGAAATCGGCTTTTCTACCACACTTGGCCAACAGAAAACGGAAAGCACAACTATGAGATAGATTTCATCCTTTCGCGAGGAAACAAGATCTGTCCTATCGAAGTGAAGTCGTCGGGATATAAGACCCACGCATCGCTCGACGCGTTCCAGAAGAAGTTTTCCAAACGTATTGGAAATAGATATTTGGTTTATCCCAAAGACCTGAGAAGAGAACAGGATTTATTATATGTTCCTGTTTTTATGACCATGCTCTTGTAAAAGGACTCCACCATTACTATAACTTAATCGCGCATACCCCCCTGTATGTGCGATTTTATTATGATACTGTGGCCCAGCCGGGACAGACTGTTTACCTATGGTCGCATTCTGTCAGGGGCTGTGCAAAAAGCAGACCTTACAAGCAAATGTATATGTCGCCTACGCAACCCCACATCACTCAGCAACCCTAATTCATGGATAAATCCTGGCCATTCGGTTTTAAGGTTCACATATAATTTCCATGTAATTGTCCGTTAATTAGATGTTTCCATACAGCATCGGAGATGCTGAATCTCAATCTGCCTGACCCGTATGGAAATGACCTGCGACCTTGTGGAGCACCCCCCACACGAAACGTAGTGTCGTGTGGGGTATGGAAGCTCACTCTGTTTTATGCGTCTCGGGGAGACGCGACCTTGTTGACAGGTGGCGTATCTTCGACACGCATGTGTGCTCTTATATATCACTATCACCACACTGCGCTGACGCTTAGTGTGGTGTTATTAAGACTGCGTGTCTTCGACACGTTTCACTTATCAACTATAAATTATATGAACAATTACATGGCAATTCGTGTTTAAACCTCACACAGCAATTCGTGTTTTATGTTTACACAAATTTCCATGCAGTTGGCCATGAATCAGCTGGTGCAGTCCTCCTCATCAGTGTTCCTTGACGGATAACTATGGAAAAGCCCTAATTGGATTGTATCCATAAGTACTATTGCTTCCGGAAACGCTCCTGGAGAATACGTATTCTGTCTATCAAACCGTCAAACGGCAAGCTATTGCCATAGATAAATGATTTCTGCATGGCCTCATAATCCGCACGCCACTCAGGCAGGAGATTGTCAGGAGGACATATTTGTATTCTGTCTGGGTTATTGCTGTCGTAGTCCACATATTTCAGACAATAACATTCCCGTCGGTGCTGAACAATCGACCGATACAACGTCATGTCTGACAATGCCGACAGGCCGTATTCCGTATCCATGATTCGCTCAAGGTCGTAGAGGTGCCGGCTCATGCGGAAACTGCGAGGGCGCTCCCGCTGATATTCTTCATTCAGCAAGAATGCCTTCTCCAGAAATGTCCTGGTGGGCAATACGGTGTTCATCACAAAGGCGTCGTCTTTCTCCAGCGCGGGTATGCATTGCGAAACCCAAGAGGATATGTTCTTCGGCGCGATATGATCCTTCATCGACAGGCAACTAATCTCTATCTTCACCGCTGGTTGCAGGTATGACAACAGGGGCGGATACATGCTCTTGTATCTCACCTGTATTACTGTGGGATCTTTGTCTCCGTCAATCTCCTTGTCTTGTACCCTCGTTACGGGTTCGACGGTATAGCCGCTGCATTCAAGCTCACCGAGTGCATCGTTCAGCTCCGACGAGAGTGTCTCGGTAACGAATCGACGGCTTGTCTTGCGTAGTTTCAGACGTTGGCTTCGACTGGTGCTGTCGATGCCGAAAAAGGAATGGTCCAGCGCGAGGTCAGCATCCTCACTGAAGCGGTCAATCAGCCCCCAAGCTTTGCTTAGCGACGTGCCGCCCTTGAAACTCAGATGGGCGGCACAGGAAGACTGCGAAAGCAACCGCAGCACTATTGTGACCCACCAGTCTTTCTCAATAACTTGTACCGCCAGTTTCGTCTGTTCCGAAGCCATAGCGAAAAGCATTCGCTTTTCCTCATCGGCAAGTGTCGCAAATCTATTTTTCATAGGCCCTCCTCACAATCATGCCAATCCATCCCGGCATCAGGGCGAGGTCGGCCATAACATCCTCTTTCGTTTCGTTCTGCAGTAAGCAGGCAATGGTTCTCTCTTGATCGGCAGTAACCTTGTCGGCACCTATCTCTTTCAATGCAAAAGTGATGAGCATGGCGAGATTGTTGGAGAAGGCGAGGTTCTTGGGTGCTGTATGGCGGAAGAGGATGCCCCTGTCGCCATCAAGACGTATCTTTCTTGCGGAGCCGTCGGTGAGGTAGACAGCGTTCATCGGCACCTGCTCCGAGAGCCCCAGCATGTTGAGGGCCTGCGCGCCAGTGGGCGCGATTCTTGCCTTGTCGCGTCGGGCAATGGCTTGTGCAATTTCGTCGTAGGTAGGGCGCTGAACGCCAAGTCCCCACCGTTTGTCCACCCTGGGGTAGCAATAGATGCCTCTCGAAACGCGGATAATGGCACCTTTGTTTACGAGCCGTTCCAGCGCTTTCAGAACGGACTTGCTCTCTCCAAGTGATGTGAAGTTCGTTGGGAAAAACACACAACCTCTGCCTTTTCCGTGAATACTTGCTAATATCTTATCATCAATACTTTGCATTATGATATTATGTTTTTATTTTGTCGCAAAAATACACAATTTTTACGACAAAAATAGATTTCGCATGTTTATTATCTTCCAGCCCCGCGCTCTACAGGTATAAGAAGATATGACAATCTGTGTTTTATGTTCACATATAATTTCCATGTAATTGGCCATGAATTATTTGTGGCAAAAGCTAGCGTCGAAGACGCTGAATCTCGGAAACCCCACACGAAACGTAGTGCCGTGTGGGGTATAGAACCTCCACTCTCTTTTATGCGTCTCGGAGAGACGCCACAATCCGACAAGGTGGCGTGTCTCCGACACGCATGAGCTCAGTTATATCACTATCACCACACTGCGCTGACGCTTAGTGTGGTGTTATTAAGACTGCGTGTCTTCGACACGCCTCACTTATCAACTATTAATTATATGAACAATTACATGGCAATTCGCGTTCACTCTCTTGTGGCCATTCGTGTTTGACAGCCATGTGGTTGACCGTGAATGGTGTGGTGGAGCGGGGTGAATCAAATCTTTTTGGTCAGTTGCGGAATAATTTGTACTTTTGCAGCGTCAATTTCCGAAAGCAAGACAGTGATATTGCTATTTTATAGCTGATTCTGTTTTGTTTAGACGAATTGACAGGACATAGATATAAGACGTTGAACGGCGTTTTATCTGCGGCATCTGAAACTCGCAACTTCTAATTCCACCGCACGGTAAGGCAAAGTCAATGTCCATGTTTGCATACAATTTATATGATTGTACGCGTTTAGCGTGGGCGTTTGGCGATGCTTATCTTCGGTGGATAGGCATGCGAGGCCTCAGATGCGGGATAGGCAAAGTTGGATTCCCGCGCTTCTTCTATTTGTGTTTCTTTTGAATAGAAAATGATTAACATGGCACACTGGGAATCGGTGCCATAAAACCAGTTTCTATGAAAAAAAACTTATCCATCTCACGCGAGGATGTTGAAAAAACATTAAAGAACAAGGACATTGTTCTCAGTGACTACAAACTTCAAGAACGCTTGCTTGAGGAAACTTTCAAAAAGTATCACAAAAACACCAACTACGATCAGGTATATTTGAAGGTGGCCATGTTGAACGCCTTCTATTCGACAGGCATCCAAGATGTGGCCTCCGTGGCAAAGAAAATTGTAGACCAAAAGGATGTCATCGACAAACTGATGGCCAAGGGCAACCCTACCGTGGTCCATCGCATTGCGCTGGTAAAACATGGGAAAAGGAATCCAATCAACCATTTCTCGTTTGCAACGAAATACTGCAGCTTCCATTATCCAGAACTATATCCAATTTTCGATTCACTAGTGTATAGTGTATTATATAAATTTCGCGACGTAGGGTCAACTGGATTATTTAGCAAATCCGCCATTATGGACAAGAAATGGACGCCAAAGAAAGGAGCCCGATGCGGATATGCTTTATACAAGAAAATCTACGATCACTTTATAGAGTTGTATGCCACTAATTTCAACGAGAAAGATTACAAAACTATAGACCGATACCTGTGGGGCTCCCGCAAGATAGCTGGCCTCGCTAAGAATGATCGCCATATCAAAGAAAATAGAGCCGCCTTCAACACAATTAAAATAAACGACCTTAATAAATCCATGACCACAAAAAAGAAAAAGTAATAATACTCATGAAAAAAATAATATTGTTTGCCGTCACCATGCTTCTTTGCGTTCTCATGCCACGAACATGGGGGCAAAATTATGATGGCTATATCAGTTCAGGAGGCAGTAATCCTAATGGACGTATCTACTATAAAATATCCAATGGTCATGCAGAATTAATGTCACCAATTTATTTTTTGGGGGGTAATGACCCATGGGGTGGGTATGAGTCTTTTAAACCTGCAGGAACCATTACCCTACCCAGCAATATTGTCCATAACGGTTCCTCTTACACTATCACCTCCATTGACACTGGCGCTTTCTATAATAGTAGAAATCTAACATCCGTCACCATCCCCAACTCAGTCACCTCCATCGGCGAATGGGCTTTCGTTAATTGCAGCGGACTGACCTCCGTCACCATCCCCAACTCCGTCACCTCCATCGAATATGCTGCTTTCTCCGGTTGCAGCGGACTGACCTCCGTCACCATCCCCAACTCAGTCACCTCCATCGGCCACGCTGCTTTCTCAGGTTGCAGCAGACTGACCTCCTTGACAGTGGCTGCAGGCAACACTCACTACGACAGCCGTAACAACTGCAATGCCATCATAGAGAGCACTACCAACACGCTGATTGCTGGATGCATGAATACAGTTATCCCCAACTCCGTCACCTCCATCGGCTACGCTGCTTTCGCCGATTACAGAGGCCTGACCTCCGTCACCATCCCCAACTCCGTCACCTCAATCGGAAAATGGGCTTTCTCCGGTTGCAGCGGCCTGACCTCCGTCACCATCCCCAACTCCGTCACCTCCATCGGCAACGAAGCTTTCTCCTATTGCTACGGACTGACCTCCGTCATTTGCAAAGGTGCTACGCCTCCAACACTGGGCTATAATGGTATACCAACAACTCCCACCATCACCGTTCCTTGTGGCGCCACAAGCGCCTACACCATATCGTGGGGCAGCAGCTACACCTATCAAGAGGCATCCTTCCTATACGAGCTTAACGTTGCCTCGTCCAACGATACGATGGGCACCGCCGCCGTGCAGCAACATCCTTCATGCTCCAGTGGCACCGCCGTCATCCGCGCTTACCCTGCTTCGGGATACCGCTTCCTGCGCTGGAACGACGGCAATACCGATAATCCACGTAGCGTATACATAACAAGCGACACCAGTTTCGTAGCGATTTTTGATACCAATCTTTATACGGTAACGGCTGCAAATTGTTTGTTTATCCCGAGCAACTCCATAAATGCCAAAACATTTCAATACGGAGAGTCTGCTATCGTGATCGCACTGCCGCAATCTGGCACGATTTTCCGCAGGTGGGCAGATGGCGTCACCGACAATCCCCGCATCCTCACGGTCATCTCCGATACCACCCTGACGCCGCTCTACACATCAGCAGGTACGGACACCGTCGTTGTATACGACACCGTGCGACTGAACACCACCGTCTACGACACCACCGCCGTCACCCATTATGTCTACGATACGGTTCATCACTATCAATATGACACTTTGCAGGTATTCAATACCGTCTATGACACCACTGCCGTTACCCATTATGTCTACGATACGGTTCATCACTATCAATATGACACTTTGCAGGTATTCAATACCGTCTATGACACCACCGCCGTTACCCGTTATGTCTACGACACGGTACGAGTATATGACACGCTGACGGTGCTTAACATCGACACGGTACACCATTACCACTACGATACCGTCACCAACGTCCACACGCTGCATTACCAATACGACACGACGCGGGTGTTCGACACGCTGACGATTGTCAATATGGACACGCTGCACCATTATCACTACGACACCACCGCTGTCAACCATTATTTCTATGACACGGTACGGGTGTTCGATACGCTGACGGTTCTCAGCATCGACACTTTGCACCACTATCACTACGACACCACACGGGTATATGACACCTTGACGGTGCTCAACATCGACACGCTGCGTCATTACTTCTATGACACCTTGCGGGTGTTCGACACTTTGACGGTGCTTAATGTCGACACGGTGCATCATTACCATTACGACACCACGGCAGTCAACCACTACACCTTTGACACCACTCGGATATACGACACGTTGACGATTGTCAATGTCGACACGCTGCGTCATTACTACTACGACACTACGCGGGTGTTCGACACCTTGACGGTGCTGCATTCCGACACGCTGCACCGCTACCACACCGACACCATCGTCAGCTTCCGCACGTTGTACCAATACGACACGACGATGGTGTACGACACGCTGCATCGTTACCATACCGACACCATTGTCAGTTTCCGCACGCTATACCACTACGACACGACGTGGGTGTACGACACGCTGAGGTCGGTGCGGATTGACACGGTACACCACTATTTCTACGGTTACACCACCGTCGACACGCTGTACCGCTATTTCTACGACACCACAGAGGTAACGCACATGATATTCGACACAACGACGGTGACCCACTACATCTACAACACCACATGGATAGTGGACACCATCTATCTGTACGACACGCTGTATGTGGGCACGGAAGGGATTAACGACGCCGGCTGGGTGAACGCGAGGGTGTACACCACCGGCAGCGAGATTGTGGTGGAGGGCATCGCGGGACACACCGTGCGGCTGTACGACATCACAGGACGCATGCTGGAGCGTCGCGACGACGGCTACGACATGGTGCGCTTCCCCGTCCCCGCCAGCGGCACCTACGTGGTGCGCATCGGCGACAGGACGGTGCGCAAAGTCGTGGTGATATTGTAGCAGGAAGCATCTGCTGCACCACAAAGCACAAAACCTCCAAGCCCCGAAGACATCAACCGTCCTCGGGGCTTTTGCTGTACGCTGATTCACGTGAATGTACACGGTGTGGGGAACACGAATTGCCGTGTAATTAGTCATGTAATTTGGTCGTTGCGAGGCGTGTCGAAGACACGTTATTTTAATAACACCACACTAAGTGTCAGCGCAGTGTGGTGATAGTGCATATATGTGCATACCAATGCGTGTCGGAGATACGCCACCAGTAGACAAGGTCGCGTCTCTTCGAGACGCATACATATCATAGTCATACTGTTTCACCATACTGCACTCCCTACGGTCGTTTAGTATGGTGTTTGCTCCACAAGGTCGCAGGCCTGCAAGCAGGTAGATTGAGATTGAGCATCTTCGATGCTGTTATAACGCTGCTAATTCATGGTCAATTACATGAAGATTCATGTGGGCGTTAAACACGAATCGCCATGTAATTAACCCTGTAATTATTTGTTCCGCTCTTTCGTTCGTTTTACCAAGGCATTGGCAAGGGGTAGGCATACCCTACCCATACTCTACCCATACTGATGCCATAGTGTAGCCATACTGATGCCATAGTGTAGCCATACTCTAAAGTATGGCTACACTATGGCTACCCCTTGCCAAACACTTGCGAAACTGCTGCCATCCGGGTGCCAAATATCAAGGTTGCCATATGGGCTTCGGAGGTTATCGTAAAAAAAGTTAAAAATGAACCTATGTTCATAGCCCGATGAACCTATGTTCGTGGGCCGATGAACATAGGTTCCCTGCCCCACGAACATAGGTTCATATTTTCCCGCGTTGCCGTGGGGAGAAAATCGTTGTAGTTTGTCTTGACCTATCGGCTGCTTTCGGTTGTCCCCCACCTTTGGTCAGGTCAGCCCCAATACTACACGGGCGATGCTGTCGGGGTCGATGCCGCAATCCTTCTGGAGTTGGGCGATGCTGCCGTGGGGGATGAAAGCATCGGGGATGCCGCGGTTGGTGACTGTGGTGTCCGGATGTGCCTGATTGACATATTCCAGCACAGCACTGCCAAAGCCCCCTTTCTTGACGCCGTCTTCGACGGTGACGATATGCCTGTAGCGGGCGCAGACATAATCCAACAGCGCGGTGTCCAGCGGCTTGAGAAAACGCATGTCAAACAGTCCCACCTCGATGCCATGTTCGCGACGAAGGATGTCGGCTCCCTGAAGGGCATTGTTGCCGATATGACCAAGCGTCAGCACTGCCGTGGTGCCCCCCTGACTTGGCTCCGACAGGATGCGTCCCTTACCGATGGGCAGCTCTTCAAAGGTGTTCTGCCAGTCGGGATGCACGCTGGCTCCCCGGGGATAACGGATGACGACGGCACCTTTGTCGGGCAGCTGGGCGGTATACATCATATTGCGCAGCTCGTGTTCGTCCATAGGCGCACAAATGGTGAGATTGGGGACGGGACGCAAGCAGGCAAGGTCGAAGGCGCCATGATGCGTGGGTCCGTCGTCGCCCACCAGACCCGCACGATCCAAGCATACGACCACCGGCAGACGCTGTAAAGCCACATCGTGGATAATCTGGTCGTAGGCACGTTGCATGAACGAGGAGTAGATGTTGCAGAAAGGCATCATGCCTTGTGCCGCCAATCCTGCGGCGAAAGTGACGGCATGCTGCTCGGCAATGCCCACATCGAAAGCACGATGGGGCATCTGTTCCATCATCATGTTGAGCGAGCACCCCGTAGGCATAGCGGGCGTGATGCCGACAATCTTGTCGTTTCGTTCGGCCAACTCGATGATGGTATGGCCAAACACATCCTGGTATTTCAATGGTTTGCCCTCGCTGCTACCGCCCACCTGCATGCCTGTCTCGGCATCGAAACGGCCAGGGGCGTGGTAGGTCACCGGGTTGCGCTCGGCTTGCCGCAGCCCTTTGCCTTTCTTGGTGACGATATGCAGCAGTCGGGGACCTTTGATGTCCTTGAGCCGTGAAAGCACATACACCAGGTTTTCTACATCGTGACCGTCAATGGGGCCAAAATAGCGGAAGCCCAATGACTCGAAAAAGTTGCCCATTCTGGGGCTGAAGACCGACTTGACAAATGCCAGCGTGCGGCTGTAGAAATTCTTCCGTCGGGAGCCACGCTTGTCGCCACCGATACGGTTCCATACGCTGTTCTTGAGCGCATTGTAACGACGTGAGGCCGTTATCCTGACCAGGTAGCGGCTCAAGCCGCCAACGCTCTTGTCGATAGAGATGCCATTGTCGTTAAGGATGACGAGGACGTTGGCTTTGGAGACACCTGCGTTGTTGAGGGCCTCGAAGGCCTCACCTCCCGTCAGCGAGCCGTCGCCGATAACAGCGATATGCTGGCGTGTGGCATTGCCTGTCAGCTTGGATGCCGTCGCCATTCCCAAGGCAGCGGAGATGGAGGTGGAGGAATGCCCTGTGCCGAAAGCATCGTAGGGGCTCTCGTCCATCTTGGGGAAGCCACTCAATCCGCCATAGGTGCGTATGGTAGGGAACTGGTCGCGACGACCGGTGATAATCTTGTGGGTATAGGCCTGGTGCCCCACATCCCAGATAAGTTTGTCGTCGGGAGTGTTGAACACATAGTGGAGCGCCAAGGTGAGCTCCACGGTGCCGAGACTTGAGGCCAGATGGCCGGGATGAGTGGCCAAGGTGTCCACGATGTAGTGGCGCACTTCGGCAGCCAGCTCCCGCAAGTCGCCGATGGGCAGCTGCCGCAAGGCCTCGGGCGAGTTTATATTTTCCAATATGACACCAGTCATGGGTCTGTCTGTCACTGTCGCTTCATTTTTGGTCTGTCACCCGCAGCGGGGACAGAGGGTAGGTTGTCACTTCATCTTGTAGGTCGGCTCCGTCTTGGGCAACGGGGCAAAGTCCTTGTTCAGTTTACTGTTGGCCACACGTCCCTGGGCGTTGTCGTGCAGCTCCCATTTGCCGTTGACGAAGACATAGGCCATCTCTGTTCCTGTGGGCACATAGTACTGGTAGAGTCCCTCCATGCCCGGGATATTGGGAGCCACCTCGTCGAAGATAATCATCTTCATCTTCTCGTCGTGCGACACCTGCTGGTTGACCATCCGACCGTTTTTCTTTACCCTTTTGACCTCCGTCACCCGGTTGAACTGCTCGTCGTAACGCAGGTTCACCATCGCCGTCCTGGCATATTCCAGCACCATGCGACGCTGGTTTTTCTCTCTGCGGAACAACGCCTGACCGAACTGCGGCTTACTGCCTCCCTGACGGAAGCATATCGGCTCGATGACCTGCCGCTGCACCAGGTTGTTCACACCCGTCCAGCCCAGCAGTGTGTAGTAGAGGCGTCCTTCGTGCTTGGTTTCGATAAGTTCTTGATACACGCAGCCAAACCATGTCTCCGGGGCCAACACCGACTCCTCCGGCGAGACCGTCTCGTCGCTTTTGTCGTTGAGGATGTACACATCGTAACGATCCTCCTTGTCGTTCCACGACTGAACGAAACCGAAACATTCGTACTCACCGTTGTCGCGCACCACAGGCCAGGTGATGATGCGGAACTGCCGGTCGCTGGAGGTGAGCACACTCACCTTGTTGCCAAAGTCCCACTTATACTGGAACGAATTCTCCTGATTCAAGGCCTCGAAGAACAGCTGTACGGCCTGTTCGTTGGCATTGTACCGCTGGTTGTCGGTAGGGTCGTTGAACACCTTCTCGAAGAGTGGTCCCAGATGTTTCTGATAGGTGGCCAATATCTCACGGCTCTGTGCCCTGACGCTCAAAGAGCCCATGATGAGCAACGTGACAAGGATAGTTCTTACGGCAGTGCGCATGACTTATTTTTTTGTATTAATAATACATATTACGCGAAAGTGCCACTTTTGTTGTAACAGGGGCAAAATAAATAACCGCTGCCCGCGTCGCACACGACGCAATTTATTTCACAATCGGACGTTATGAGTCCATATAGCCAAAACACTTAATATGGTTACCATCAACTTCGACCTCATCAACGAGGCATTCGACAACCATGAGATGCTGAAGGACGAGAACGTCCGCAATGAGATACGCAACATTATCGACCTGCTTGACAAGGGGGATATCCGCATAGCAGAGAAATGTGGCAGCCAATGGCACGTCAATGAATGGGTGAAGAAAGCCGTGCTGATGTATTTTCCCATCTGCGGCATGCAGACCATGGAATGCGGCCCGCTGGAGTTCCACGACAAGATGGCTCTCAAGCATGACTATGCGGCATTGGGTGTGCGTGTGGTGCCGCATGCTGTGGCACGCTATGGCGCCTATCTGGCCAAAGGTGTGGTGATGATGCCCTCCTACGTCAACATTGGTGCCTATGTCGACGAAGGCACGATGGTCGACACATGGGCTACCGTGGGCAGCTGCGCCCAGATAGGAAAATACGTACATCTCAGTGGCGGCGTGGGCATTGGAGGCGTACTTGAGCCCGTACAGGCAGCTCCCGTCATCATCGAAGACCATTGTTTCATCGGTTCCCGCTGCATTGTGGTCGAAGGAGCCCTCATCGAAGAGGAGTCCGTGCTGGGTGCCAATACCGTCATTACAGGAAGCACCAAGATTATCGATGTCACGGGACCAGAACCTGTGACCTATCAGGGACGTGTGCCCGCACGCAGTGTGGTCATCCCCGGCAGCTATACGCGCCACTACCCTGCCGGCGACTATCAGGTGAGTTGCGCGCTTATCATTGGCCGTCGCAAAGAAAGTACCGACAAGAAAACGTCGCTTAACAGCGTTCTGCGCGAATTCAATATCAGCTGACATGAAAAAGACACTCCCACTCATCGCCGCGCTGCTGTTGCTTGCAGCGGGATGCAACAACTACGATGATTTCGAATTTAGCGGCACTGTCATCGATGCCGAGACCTGCACCAACCTGCAGAATCTGGGTTATGTTGTTGAACTTGATTCGCCCAGCGACATGGGGGGCGACTATCTGGCTGCCGACACGATGGTACACCATCATGTCGCCATCATCTATGGTTCCGACCGTATGCTTCGCGTGGGTGACCGCATAGAGGGGAAGATATACATCGACAACAACTACTCCAAGTCCACCTGCACCTACCACTACGAAAGCCGCCGGGTGAACAACGACGTCCCCGAGGCCTGCTTTACAAAACTAAGGGTCAAGTAAGGCAACACATCTATCAGCTTTACCTCATCCTGTACATCTGTATAAACGAGTTGTACACCAACCATCTCACGCGCAAACCATTTGTATAAAAGTATCGTTGCTAAAGAGCAACAACCGTCAACAAAACAATAAAGCCACGGATATCCGTGGCTTTATTTGTTGTTGTGTGATACAATCTGTATCACGCTGCTATTTGACTGCTTTCAATGCTCAAAGGATTAGTCCTCTTTTGCATCTTTTCCATGTTTGCGATGCTTGGGGGCTTTGACATTGATGATGCCGCTACCGTTAGGAGAGTGATTGATCTCGATGGAGAAGTGATCGTAATTGTTCATGATTTCAGGTATGCTGATGCAGCAGTCATTTACCTGGGGAGCAACAACGGGCTTCTCATCTTTCTTGCATTTGTCGCACGGTTTGGGGTCGAAGGGTCGGACGTTGGTGTAGGTAGCATCACGGCCAATGATGGATACATTGGCGTAGTCATCCTTCATGGTTATAAGATATTCAGGATTGATGATGAAGTCAATCTTTCTTTCGGCCATACATTTGTGTCTGGCTTGGGCTTTGATGTTCTCAAGCTCGTCACGACCACAAGCATTGTCTCTGAGGATAACGCAAGTGTAGGTAAATCTAACGCCGAGGTCGATGTCGGCAAGCAACGGACGGACATGAATGCCGTTGGGAGCAACCTCTTGCTCAGATACCTTGGCATAGGTGTAGTTGCATGTTTTTTCTGTGCTTTTGCAGGAAGTCATCATGGTGGCAACAAGCAAACCTGCGGCTACGATGGTAAGAATTTTTTTCATGTGTATAAACTATTAATAGGTTATTAATTTATTGTTGTTCTATTTTCTCGTCTTTGCTTTTTCCTGCTTGCGCGCTGCATTGGCACGCTCTTCCATTTCCTTTTGCTCACGCAATGCCTTCTGCAAGTCCTTGTCCTCCTCAACATTCTCGCGATTTAAGCCCTTTGCAAGCTTATCTTGCGACTCCATGTTTGCAGCGGCCTCTTTCTTTTTATCCTTCTTACTTAATGTCTCTTGTTTATCCGATTTCTTACCAGACTTCTTATCTACATTCTTATCCTTCTTGTCTGCCTTGTTTGCCGAAGTCTTGGCCTCTTCCTTGCCTGCTTTTTTCTCTTTTGCTGCTTGTTCTTTTGCTGCCTTTTCCTCAGCTTTCTTCTGTTCTTTCAGTGCCTTTTCTTCTTTTTCCTTCTGTGCATTGGCAGCACGTTCATCGGCCTTGGCTATTTTCTCGGCAGCTTTCTTTTCCGCTTTCTCGTTCTTGTTGTCAGCGGCACGCTCTTTCTTTGTCATATTGGCCTGACGGGCCTCCTTGGCTTCCTTGGCGGCTTTTTCCTCAGCGGCCTTTTGTTCCTTGGCCGCTTTCTCATCGGCTATTCTTTGCTCTTTGGATGCTTTATCTTCGGCAGATTTCCGTTCCTTGGCGGCTTTCTCTTCGGCTGTTCTTTGCTCCTTGGCAGCTTTTCCTTCAGCAGATTTCTGTTCCTTGGCGGCTTTCTCTTCGGCTGTTCTTTGCTCCTTGGCAGCTTTTCCTTCAGCAGATTTCTGTTCCTTTGCAGCTTTTTCTTCAGATTTCTTTTGTTCCTTAGCAGCTTTCCCTTCTGCAGACTTCCGTTCTTTGGCAGCTTTCTCTTCAGATGCCTTTTGCTTTTTATCTGCCTTTGAGGATTCCTTCTTACTTACATTGTCATCCTTTTTGTCCACCTTCTTATCCTCTATGACGGATTTGGCTTCTGCTCGGGTTTTCTGTTCTTCCTCTCTCAACTTCTTGGCTTTTTCTGCAGCTTCCTTTTGTTCGTCCAGAGCTTTTCTTAACAACGTCTTTTCGTCAACGCTCGTCTCGGTCGGCTCATTACGAGTGGGCTGATGTATTTGTTCTGAATCTTTCTTTTTTACATCTTTCTTCTCGGCCTTGGGTGCTTGCGGCTGGACAGGTTCTTCCTTGCTTGGCGGATTGCCGACGGTGACAGGTTCCTCCTGTGGAACGGGAGTGACCTCAGCACCACTGTCCATGCTCTCGCCTTTCTGGGTATCCTTCTTGGTGTCCTTCGAGGTTTCCTCGGAATCCTTGGCTACGTTACGTTCGGCCTTACGTTGTGCGGCCTGCATGTTCTTCTGCGCTTTGTCGCGAACATTGGCAATCTCGCGTCCTGCCTTGTCGGCACGCGACTCGGCCTGACGTGTGGCCTTGGCAGCTTCTTCGGCTTTCTCTCGTGCTTCCTTGGCTACCTTCTCTGCAGCTTCGGCTGAGGCCTCGGCAGACTTGGAACGTGTCTGCTTGGCCACCTTGCGGGCAGCTTGTGCAGCCGACTCGGCAGCGGCGGCTTCCTGGTCGGCAATGGCCTGTTCGGTCTTGGCCTTACGCACGTTCTGCAGCTCCTGGTCGTAGGCGGCGCGTGCCTCGGCTATGGCCTTGTCGTTCTCTTGACGTGCCTGCTTGACGATAGGATTGTCGGGGCCTGCGAGGGCTACGGTCGTGGCTTTGGCGTTCTTCTTATGGTAGGTGAAGGTGCGGAGCACCACTCGGTCGAACTTGCCGTCGAGGTACTGCTGACGCATCACCCAGTTGTCCTGGTCGTCGTATTCATAAACATAGGTGAACACCAATGTCTCATAGGGACGTGTGATGGTGAGTTTTACACAATCGCCCTTGTCGTTGTTCACATAGTCGTAGACATCATCCACCGAGGGGCTCTTGATGGTTTTGCGGGTGAGGAAGGAATATTGGTCGTAGGTGTATTCCACAATGGTTTGCTGAGCACGCGAAGGGTCTTTCGTATAGTCGAGAATCTGTTCCTTAATCAGCTGGTCGTTGTGGTTGTATGTGTAGTTGCACACACGGAGCGTCACATTGTCGACGTAGTGGTACTCTGAGCGGAGGATGAGACCCGAGGAGGACAGCTTCTGGGTGCACTTCATGTCAAAAGGATAGGTGGTGCGGAAGGGCACCTTGGACAATTCGTCGTGCGAGAGGTCGTTCAGCGTGGAGTAACGTTTCGACTCAGTGTAGATATTGATGTCGGCGGTTGCGGCATTGTATTTTGCCTCAACCTTATAGCCCTCACCTAGATAGGAGGCGAGCAGGCCGTTGGAGGCATAGGTGCAGGTAGTTTTGCGACGTTCCTTCCCGTTGTAGGTATAGGTCACGGTCAGCAGACGGCCAGAGGGGTTGAATGTCAACACACGACCATTGGCTTCGGGAAGAATCTTGCGTATGTCGCCACGGAACCATTTGCGGCTGGGCCAGTCCTCCCTGAAGTCGTCACTGCGAAGCAAGACATCCTCGTCCATTGACGACACGCTGCCGCGCAAACCCTCCCATTGGGCATCCATACGGAGGTTGACAATATCCTGGGCGCGTGCGACGCCTATGAGCGAAATGACTATAATGGTAAGAGATAGAAACCTTTTCATTGAACAGTATACATTTTTGACGGTGCAAAGATACAAAGAAAATTATGAATAATACTAAAAAAGTTAAAAATAGTTCGCACGTGGGGTGACCATCCATCGTGCGACACGGCTTAGCCAGTGGAGTTTCCACCCTCTTTCTGCGTGTTAATATCCTGTCGGCAGAACCTCCAGTACTCCCACCTCCGACACCAGCGATGCGACCTTCTGGATGTTCACGATTTGCGTTGATGCATACACAACCCGTGCGGCTTTGTCGGACTCATCCTTGGAGCTTTGGAAAACAAATAGTTGAACCCCACATAAGGGAGCGTCTGAGCATGATTGGGCATATGGTCGGACTACGTGTGGGCATATAGTCGCACCATGAGTGGGCACATAGTCGCACCATGAGTGGGCACATAGTCGCACCATGAGTGGGCACATAGTCGCACCATGAGTGGGCACATAGTCGGACTACATACGGGCACATAGTCGGACAATGGGCAGCATATTATTTTCTCCACCCACAGACTCCTCCGACAATCCAGAACAGAAAGACCCTCGTCCACGGCTCTGACGGGGGAGCAACTGGCGACTTTGTATCAACAGTGTGTTGATAAATTTTTGCACATCGGGGGCAGGCATATAGAAATAATGACGTAACTTTGCAAACTGATTTATCATGCACCATTAACAGAAACTAAAAACGTAACAATATGAGATTCATCACCAACAGTCAACTCTTTGCCAAACAGCTGCAGATTATGAGCGGCGTGCTGACCAACAACAACACCGTACCCATCATCAACTGTTTTCATTTCAAACTGGAAGACAACATTCTGACCGTAAAAGCCACCGACCTGGAGACCACCCTCGTGAGCCGCATAGAGCTCGAATCGGGCAAGGTGGAAGGTATCGACGAAGTGGCTGTGCCCTCAAAGCTGCTGCTCGACACGCTGAAGAGTCTTGACGATGTGCCTATGACCTTCTCGGTAGATGCCAGCACCTATGCCATCGAGATTACCTCGGGCGACGGTAAATACCGCCTGGCAGGCCAGAGCGCCGAGACGTTCCCCACCATGCCCACCATCACCGACGCCGTCAAAACCACACTGCCTGCATCCGTGCTGGTCAACGCCATCAACAAAACGGCCTTCGCCGCCTCGACCGACGAAATGCGTCCCACGATGGCAGGCATCATGATGTCCCTCACCCCCGAGCGGATGGTCGTAGCCGCCACCGACGCTCACAAGCTGGTACGCTACAGCCGTATGGACGTACATACGGACGAGCCCGTCAAGTTCATCCTTCCCCGCAAGCCCATCACGCTGGTGAAGAACATACTCGTCACTCGCAAGGAAGACTCGGACGTGGTAGTGGAATACAACGCCACCAACGCCAGCTTCACCTTTGACAACTTCTACGCCATCTGCCGCTTGGTGGAAGGTACATATCCCAATATCGACGCCGCTATCCCCAAGGAGAGCCCCAACACGATGACCCTGGACCGCGTCTCGTTCCTCAACACATTGCGCCGCGTCGGACTCTTCGCCAACCAATCCACCCACCAGGTACGTCTCAGCGTCACCGACAAAGGATTGCGCATGTCGGCCGAAGACATCGAATTCTCCAACGACGCCCATGAGACGATACCCTGCGAATACGAGGGCGAACCTATGGAAATCGGCTTCAACGCCAAGTTCCTCATGGAGATGGTGAGCAACCTCGATTCAGACAACATCCTCATCAAGCTGACGAACCCGAGCAAGGCCGGTATTATCTTCCCTGTCGTAGATGAAGACGACAACCCCGAGGAAATACTGATGCTCGTTATGCCCGTGATGCTCGCCAACTAACCCTCCGACGGAGCCACTACCCACACAGCCATAGCAACCCTATCCCTCCATGAACCACACCAACAACCACGGAAAGATACGCCTTTGGGGCGAACACGCCTCGGCAGTGTTCAGCATCACTCTGGTGCTGTTCGTATTCGGACTACTGATGTTCATCGAGTACCACTCCTACCGTACCACCCACGACATGCAGGAGCGTATCACCTTCAGAGTAGACCTGACCCCCGACATCACCGACAGCACAGCCATCAGCTTGCAGGAAGAGATTTCGGAGTACGGCTATGTAAAGAATGTGGAATACATATCTAAAGACGAGGCCGCCGCACTCTTCACCGAAGAACTGAACGACGACTTTATCGGATTTCTGGGATACAACCCCCTCTACCCCACCCTGATGGTCAATTTCAAGACCGGCATCGTCCCCGAACATGAGAAGAAGGTCATCGACCAGTTCACCAGCGCTGTGGGGCAATTGCCATTCGTCACCGGTGTGGTGTACCAAGAGAACGTGGTCAACGAACTGAACGATGTATTCTACAAGATTAGCTGGTTCCTGATTATCTTCATCGTGCTGTTGCTGTTCATCTGTGTCATGCTTATCAGCAACACCATTAAGATAACCATCTACGCCACGCAGCAGACCATCCAGACCATGCGTCTGGTAGGTGCCACCAACAATTTCATCGCACGTCCTTTCTTGTGGCGCAGCGTGCTGTTCGGATTCCTGGGCGGTTTGTTTGCCGACATTCTGCTGGCCGTAGCCATCTACTCATTCAGCAGTCAATTCTCGCTCCACATCCTCACCAAACAGTTTGCCTCCGTCTATGGTCTCATGGCAGCTGCTATCCCCGTGGTGGGCATCATCATTTCATACTTCGCCACACTTGGCTCCATCCACCGCTACCTGAGAATCAAACAGGAATAACAAAGCAGATAAAAAACATACCATTATGGCAACAAACAATAAGAAAAACGTTGAAGCCCCGAAGAACGACTTTGCCATTGCATTCGGCACCATCAACTATATCATTATGGGCATCGGTCTCCTCCTGCTCGCTATCGGATACATCCTGTTGTGCGGTGGCGGTAGCGACGACCCCAACACTTTCAACCCTGCCATGTTCGACAGTCGCCGTCTGGTAGTCGCACCCATACTGATTGTTGTCGGATTCATCGCTGAAATTGTGGCCATCATGTTAAAGCCCAACGACAAAAAGCAGGACAACGCCGAAGAGTAATAGCCCATTGGGCATCGACATCTACATCCAACCGTAGTCAAAACTTATACCATGGACTGGTTTCAAGCCCTTATTCTCGGTATCGTCCAAGGACTTACCGAATATCTGCCCGTAAGTAGCAGCGGACATCTCACCATAGGTAACTACCTCTTCGGTATCGACGGGGAGGCCAATCTGACTTTCAACATCGCTGTCCACGTAGCCACAGTACTCAGCACGTGCGTCATCCTGTGGAAAGAGATTGTGTGGATTTTCAAAGACCTTTTCAAGTTCCAATGGAACGACGGCACCAAATATACCGTCAACATACTCATATCGATGATACCGGTAGCCATTGTCGGAATCCTGTTCAAGGACAAGGTTGAGGCCATCTTCAACCCGGAAACCTCCCAGTCCACTTTCGGCAACGGACTGTTCATCGTGGCCTGCTGTCTGCTACTCACTGCACTGCTGCTCACCTTCTCCTATTTCGCCAAGCCACGCCAACGCGAACAGATATCCCCTTGGCATGCCTTCGTCATCGGCATCGCACAGGCCTGCGCTGTGCTGCCTGGTCTGTCTCGTTCCGGCAGCACCATAGCCACGGGTTTGCTGCTGGGCAACAAGAAAGAGAAGCTGGCTCAGTTCTCGTTTCTCATGGTCATTCCTCCCATTCTTGGCGAAGCACTGCTCGATGCCAAGGATTTGCTGTTTCCCGATGCCGATGCTTGCGCTGCAGCCGCCACGGGTGCAGGACTATCGACAGGTGCCCTACTGGTTGGCTTTGCTGCCGCTTTCGTCAGCGGATGTCTGGCCTGCAAATGGATGCTCAACCTCGTGAAGAAAGGCAAACTTATCTGGTTCGCCATCTATTGTGCTATTGTCGCACTGATGGCCATGGTGCTGCCCTATGTCTTCTAACCGGCAACCGACAGCATCCCTATACATATATATTATATAGCCGACCACCTGATGACACTCAACGACATTGAAACAGGAATTGTTCTTGCCGTTGACAAGCCCTATGGCTGGACCTCGTTCCAAGTGGTCAATAAAATCAAGTGGCAAATCAAACGCGACCTTGGCGTCAAGAAGTTCAAGATAGGCCATGCCGGCACTCTCGACCCTTTGGCCACAGGTCTGCTACTGGTGTGCGTAGGCAAAGCTACCAAGCGCATCGACGAGCTGCAAAACGGACGTAAAGTGTATACGGGCACTATAGTGCTGGGTGCTACGACACCATGTTTCGACCTTGAGCGAGCCATTGACGCCTACTATCCCACGACACAGCTCACCGAAGACCTCATCCGAGAGACCTCACGGCAGTTTGTGGGAGATATAGAACAGGTTCCGCCTATGTTCTCGGCGGTCAAGGTGGATGGAGAGCGCGCCTACAGCTACGCCCGCAACGGAGAGCTGACGGAGATAGCCGCCAAACGGGTGTCGGTCTACAGCTTCGACATCCCCGCCATACGCAACCTGGGATGCGACACGCCCGTGCCGTCACTCGAAACCCTGAGTTCGCCCGCTGCCGACACACACGAGAAGGAGCTCTACCGCCATCCACAAGGCATTGTGCCCCCTATGTTGCCTCAGGTGGACTTCCGCATTTGCTGCGGCAAAGGAACATACATACGCAGCATAGCCCGTGACTTGGGGCTGGCACTGGGCAGCGGCGCATTCCTTTCGGCACTACGAAGGGAACAGGTGGGCAGCTACTCCGTGGCTGATGCCATCCATATTGAAAGTGGCAAAGACGTTTCATTTTAGTTAAAAGCGTCTTCCCTGCCCTAAAATATTTACCACTGTTTTACTTGCAGTTAAGTTATTATCGTCGCGTAAAAAGTTAAATAACTTGACATCGGGTGCGTATTTTAGTATCTTTGCGCCCGTTAGAAAGGTAAAACATGCGGACAGTGACGCCGCTCCTGCCTGGAAACGCATGACGCAACCACCCCTACACCAATGCAGCGATTATGATCAACACACTATACTCAACAATGAAATTATCGCAATTCAAGTTCCAACTTCCCAAGGAACTGATTGCCGAGAAGCCCTCCAAACTGCGTGACGAAGCTCGCCTTATGGTGTTGCACCGCGACAACGGGGAGATTGAACACAAGCTATTCAAGGACATGATTGACTACGTCGAAAAAGACGACGTGGTGGTGCTCAACAACACCAAGGTATTTCCTGCACTGCTCTACGGCGAGAAAGAGAAAACCGGTGCCAAAATCACCGTATTCCTGCTCCGCGAGCTCAACCAAGAGACACGCCTTTGGGATGTGGTGGTAGACCCTGCCCGCAAGATACGCATAGGCAACAAACTCTATTTCGGTACCAACGATGCCCTCGTGGCCGAAGTGATTGACAACACCACCTCGCGCGGACGCACCATCCGTTTCCTCTTCGACGGCGACCACGACGAGTTTATCTCCATCATCCGCAGCATGGGACGCACCCCATTGCCGGAGGAGATACTGCGTCTGCGTATGGAGCACGCCAGTAAGGAGAAAGCCCAAAACATGCTGAACGTCATCACCGCTGACGATGCTGAACGCTATCAGACAGTCTTCGCCAAGGAGGAGAGCTCAGTGGTGGCACCCGCTGCCGGACTGCATTTCAGCCGCGAGCTCATGAAACGTATGGAGATTAAAGATGTCAAGGTGGCCGAGCTGACCTTGTTTGCCGGACTAGGCACCTTCAAGCCCATCGAGGTCGAGGACCTCTCCAAGCACCGGATGGACTCGGAGGAGATGCACCTCAGCACCCAGACGTGCGACATCATCAACCACGCCAAACAGGCAGGACACAAGATATGCTGCGTAGGCACCACCTGCATGAAAGCGCTCGAGACAGCCGTCACCATACCAGGCACGGTACAGCCCTTCGACGGATGGTCCAACAAGTTCATCTTCCCGCCCTACAACTTCACCATCGCCGACATGATGATTACCAACTTCCACTATCCCAAGTCATCACTATTCATCCTTGTCAGCGCCTTTGCCGACCCCGACTTGCTGATGTCGGCCTATCAGACAGCCATCAAGGAGAAGTACCGCTTCGGTTCCTATGGCGACGCCATGCTGATTATATAAAGGAATAGGCAGGAAAACTTGCGGCACTCCCATGGCACCACTTGCAGAAATACTACGTCCCCAGTCGCTCGACGACTATATCGGCCAGCAGCATCTGGTCGGTCCGGGAGCGGTGTTGCGCACGCTTATCGAGAGCGGACGCATTCCCTCCATGATATTCTGGGGACCTCCGGGCATCGGCAAGACCACGCTTGCCATGATTATCTCCCGCACCCTTCAACGGCCGTTCCATACGCTCAGCGCCATCAGCAGTGGCGTCAAGGAGGTGCGCCAGGTGATTGAGGATGCGCAGAAAGAGGAAGGCACGATTCTTTTCATCGACGAAATCCATCGTTTCAACAAAAGCCAGCAGGACTCCCTGCTTGCCGCCGTGGAGAGAGGCACCATCACCCTCATCGGCGCCACAACGGAGAATCCCTCGTTTGAAGTCATCTCCGCCTTGCTCTCCCGATGCCAGGTCTATGTGCTCAAAGACTTTGGCGAGGAGGACATGCGACAGCTCCTCGACAGCGCCGTGCGCTACTATGCCACGCAGCACATCACCGTTCATCTGCAGGAGACCGAGGCCCTGATGCGCATATCGGGCGGCGACGCCCGCAAGCTACTCAACGCGCTGGAGCTGGTGGTCAACAAGGAGGTTCCCTACAACCACGGCGACACCCCTGTAACCGTCGACGTCACCAACCAGAAAGCCACCACGGTCATCCAGCAGAACCTGGCCTACTACGACCGCCAAGGCGAGATGCACTACGACATCATCTCTGCCTTCATCAAGTCCATGCGGGGCAGCGACCCCAACGCCGCCGTCTACTGGCTGGCACGCATGATAGAAGGCGGCGAAGACCCGCTCTTCATCGCACGACGCATGCTTATCTTCGCCTCCGAGGACATCAGCAACGCCAACCCCAACGCCCTGCTGCTGGCCAATGCCTGCTTCGAGGCGGTGAGCAAGATTGGCTATCCCGAATGCCGCATCACCCTGTCGCAGACAGCCATCTATCTGGCCAACTCGGTGAAGAGCAATGCCACCTACATGGCTCTCCAGGCCGCCCAGACAGCCATACGCCGCACCGGCGACCTGCCCGTGCCGCTGCACATACGCAATGCACCCACCAAGCTGATGAAGGACCTGGGCTACCACGACGGCTACAAATACGCCCACGACTACGAGGGCAACTTTGTGGACCAGGAGTTCCTGCCCGACCAGTTGAAGGGCACGCGGTTCTACGAGCCGGGCGACAACCCCAGCGAGCAAAAGACCCGCGAGTTGCTCAAATGGCGATGGAAAGAGAAATACGGATATTGACCCGCTGCCGGAAGACGGAACGGGAAACGCCGCCGCAGGCAGAAGCACAAGCACCACCGCAGGCAAGCATGGAAAGCACCTCCGCAGGCGCGGCTGAAAAACACCACCGACAGGCAGGAGTACAGGCACGACTGAAAAGACAGAAGCATGGCCGAAGCACTATTGACCGTTGAGAACCTCACCAAGTCGTATGGCGACAAGCTGCTGTTCGAGGACATCTCGTTCGGCATCAACGCCGGGCAGAAGACCGCCCTCATCGCCCGCAACGGCTACGGCAAGAGCTCGCTGCTCGACATCATCACCGGCAAGGTGCTGCAGGACAGCGGACGCATCACCTTCAGCAACAATGTGCGCATGGCCTACCTGCCGCAGAACCCCAGCATACACAGCGGCCAGAGCATCCGCGACTTCGTCTTCGACTCCGACAACCAGTACATGCGCCTCATTGCCCGCTACGAGGAGGCGCTGCTGCAGACCTCGCTGGGCCACGACAGCCCTCAGCTCCCGCAGCTCATCAACGAGATGGACATCCTCAACGCCTGGGACTACGAGAGCCGCGTCAAGGAGGTGCTCAGCCGACTGGACATCCGCGACCTCGACCGTCCCGTGAGCATCCTCAGCGGCGGCGAGCAGAAGAAGGTGGCCATGGCACGCACGCTCATCGACGACGTGAACTTCCTCATCCTCGACGAGCCCACCAACCATCTGGACATCGCCATGATAGAATGGCTCGAGGGGTTCCTCTCCAAGCAGAAGCTCGCCTTGCTCATCGTGACCCACGACCGCTACTTTCTCGACCATGTGTGCCACGACATCATAGAGATTGACAACTCGCAGCTCTACCACTACCGCCCGTCAAACCCCTCCGTGCCGCCCTACGACTACTATGTGGAGAAGCGCCTTGAGCGTCTGGCCAACGCCAAGGCCGAGGTGGAGAAGGCGCGCTCGCTCTACCGCACGGAGCTCGAATGGATGCGACGCATGCCGCAGGCCCGCGGCACCAAGGCCCGCGCCCGCATCGACGCCTTCTACGAGCTGGAGCAGAAGGCGCACACCCGCTTCGACGAGAAGAAGCCCGAGCTCAGCGTCAAGACCGAGCGCATCGGCGGCAAGATACTGGAGATGTACAACGTCTGCAAGAGCTACGACGGACGCAAGCTGGTGGACGACTTCAGCTACGCCTTCAAGCGGTGCGAGCGCATCGGCATCGTGGGTCCCAACGGCGTCGGCAAGAGCACCTTCGTGGGGCTGCTCACCGGACGGCTGCGCCCCGACAGCGGCCGTGTCGTGGTGGGACAGACCATCCGCTTCGGTCACTACACCCAGGAGGGGCTCCATGCCAAGGACGACATGCGCGTCATCGAAATCATCAAGGAGGCCGCCGACGTCATCAAGCTCGAGGACGGCCACGAGCTGACAGCCCACCAGTTCCTCTCCCACTTCGGTTTCGACGGCGCCACGCAGTTCAACTACTTCGGCAACCTCAGCGGCGGCGAGCGGCGACGCCTCTACCTCCTCACGGTGCTGATGACCAACCCCAACTTCCTCATCCTCGACGAGCCCACCAACGACCTCGACATCTACACGCTCGAGATTCTGGAGCGTTTCCTCAAGGGCTACAAGGGCTGCCTGGTCATCGTGAGCCACGACCGCGCCTTTATGGACAACCTGGTGGACCACATCTTCGTCTTCGAGGGCGAGGGCCGCATCCGCGACTACCACAGCAACTACTCCGACTACCTCCAGGCCCGCCAGCAGCGCCTCAAGCAGGAACAGCGCGCCAAGAGCGAGGAGCGCAGCGAGGCCTACGCCCGCGACCAGCGGCAGAAAGCCCTCAGCGCCAAGCCCAAGGCCACCTACAAGCAGCGGCAGGAATACGAGCAGCTGGGACGCGACATCGAGCAGCTCAACCAAGAGAAGGCACGCCTCGAATCCCTGCTCAGCGGCGGCGACGGCGACCTGCAGCGGCTCACCGAGGCGTCGCAGCGCATCGGGCTCATCATCGCCGAGCTCGACGAGAAGGAGCTCCGCTGGCTGGAGCTCGACGAGCTGATGTAGCAGCCGTTTTTCCCCGATTCCCTTCCTTACTCAATCCTCGGTTTCGCCCCCGACGAAGCTATTGGTTTCGCCCCCAGCGCGACTATTGGTTTCGCCCCCGGCGAAGCTATTGGTCAAGGTGCAAAGCAAAATACTATTTTGGGTATAAAGTAAAATACTATTTTGTGTACAAAGCAAAATACTATTTTGGTTGCATAGCAAAATACTATTTTAGTTGCATAGCAAAATACTATTTTAGTTGCAAAGCAAAATACTATTTTAGTTGCATACAAAAATACTATTTTTGTTGCCAATAAAAGTACTATTTTTATTGACAATAAAAGTACTATTTTTGTTACCAATAAAAATACTATTTTTGTTGCCTATAAAAATAGTATTTTTGTTTGCATGGAAAGCAATAAGAGAGTCGGAGGGCTATGCAATAAAGTCCTCCGGAACGAAACCGATATGAAACACAACCCCTTACCCGGGCATCGGCCACGGGCAAAGGCGGTAGGTAGGCGTTGAAGGTTGAGAGAATCTTGGCGGGCGCGCTACTCCGTCGCGGAGCGGCTCGACCTCCGCCAGATGGCATCGATGATGTTGGCAATGGCTCCGTCGCCCGTCACGTTGGTAGCCGTGCCGAAGCTGTCGATAGCCAGGTAGATGGCAATGATGAGCCCCGTCTGCGTCTCGTCCATCCCCAGCAGGGAGGTCAGCAGCCCCAAGGCAGCCATCACGGCGCCGCCCGGCACCCCGGGAGCCGCCACCATGGTGATGCCCAGCATGAGGATGAAGCCCGCCATGACACCGTTGTCCACCGGCATGCCGCTCAGCATCATCATGGCCAGGGCGAGGCCGGTAATCTTGATGGTGCTGCCGCTGAGGTGGATGGTGGCGCAGAGGGGCACGACGAAGTTGGCCACGGCAGGGCTCACCCCCGTCTTGATGGCACTGCGCAGCGTGACGGGGATGGTGGCCGCCGACGAGGAGGTGCCCAACGCGGTGACATAGGCCGAGAGCATGGTGGCCAGCAGCTTGAGCGGATTGCGACGGCTGACGATACCCGCAACGGTGAACTGCAGCAGCAGCATGAGCACCGTCATGGCGAAGAGGAAGGCGATAATCTTGATGAACACCGTGACCACGACCACTATCTGCCCGCCGACGGTCATCGAGAGGAACACGCCGAAGATGTAGAGCGGCAGCAGCGGCACGATGACACGCGTGATGACCAGCGTCACCACATCCTTGAAATCCTCGAAGAAACGCTTCATCGTGCCATTGCCGCCCACGGCAGGGATGCTCAACCCGAGCACGAAGGCCAGCACCAGCGCGCTGGTCACCCCCATGACAGGCGGCATGTCGATGGTGAAGTAGGGCGTTATCTCCACCCCCTGCCCCTGCGGTGCCGACACCGCAGCCCCGTCCAGCAGCCAGGGGTAGACAGCGTTGGCCGCCGCACCGGTGCCGAAGCCCGCCAACAAGGTGAAGCCATAGGCCAGCAGCACGGTGACCAGCAGCATCCGCCCCGCCCCGTGCCCCATGTCGGCAATGCCCGACACGATGAGCCCCAGGATGATGAGCGGGATGCAGAATCCCAGCAGCGACGAGAACAGGGCGTTGAAAGTGGAGAAGATGCGCGTGGCCCACAGCGGGAACCACAATCCGCACAGCACGCCCAACACGATGGCGATGCCAATCTTGGCCAGCAAGGGAAGTTTCTTCTTGGAAGTCATATATGCGATAAAAAAAGCGGAGGCCCGGCCGCAAGGTCGGGCGCTCCGCACTGTTGTTGTCTTTGACTATTTCTCCAGACGTATGCGGGCATCCACAGCCGTCACATAGCGCGGGTTGCCCAGCAAGGGGTTGAGGTCCATCTCCGCAATCTCGGGAGCGGCCTGCACCAGAGCACTCACGCGGGCAATCTGGTCGGCATAGAGGTCAAGGTTGACTGGCTCCTGGCCACGCACACCTTGCAGAATCTTGTAGCCGCGCAGATGGGTGAGGGCCTCCTTGGCCTCGGCAGCGCTGATAGGTGCCAGAGCACTCTGCACGTCTTTCAGCACCTCGATGAAGATGCCGCCCAGGCCGAAGAATATCTGATGGCCGAACTTGGCATCGCGGATAGCTCCGATATAGACGTCGGTGCCGTCGAGCATGGGGTACATCTCCACAGCGTAGGTCTCAGGGATGACGATAAGGCGGTTGAACTCGCGCTCCACGGTGTCGAGGTCCTTCACGCCCAGCGTCACGCCGCCCACATCGCTCTTGTGCAGCGGTCCCACGACCTTCATCACCAGCGGAACGTCCTTCGAGCATCCCACCTCCTTGGCGAAAGCCAGGGCATCCTCCACCTTGTCCACCTCGACACTCTTCTTGCGGCTGATGCCGGCAGCGTCGAGCAGCTCGTTATAGTCGGCGATGTCCATGTAGCCGTCCTTGCAACGCTCCACAGTCTTGCGGATGCGGGCCACGTCAATCTGCGGCTGCTCCACATCCTCGGGCTGCGGCTTGGGCGTGTTGTACACCTTGCAGATGGCATTGCCCAGCACACACTCCTCGGGGAAGTTGATGTGACCGTCGTTGATGAACTCCTGTATCTCGTCCTTAACATTGATGATGGAAGGCAGCACGGGGAAGATGGGCTTCTTCGATGTCTTCATCTTCTCGCCAAGAAGCTTGTAAACCTCACGGTTGCTGAATAGTCCGGGAGAGCCGAAGATGACCACCGAGAAGTCGATGTCGGTATACTCATTCTCCACGGCATCGAGGATGAATCCCAGCTGCTCGGCCGTACCGGTGGCCAGGAAGTCGATGGGGTTGCCCACCGAGGAACCGGCAAACAGCTTGGAGAGCAGCGGAGCGCTGGCGGGATGGTCCTTCAAGCTGGGAACCTCCATACCGCCGTTGCTCAACACGTCGGTAAGCATCACCGCAGGGCCGCCGGCGTGAGTAACCACGGCACAACGCTTGCCTTTGAGCTCGGGATACATGAACACACCGCACACGGTGGTGAGCTCCTGACGGTTCTGGCAACGCACGATGCCTGCCTTGCGGAACAGTGCATCGACGGCTGCGTCGTTGGTGGCCAAGGCACCCGTGTGGCTCGAAGCGGCACGGCTGCCGGCTGCCGACCCACCGCTCTTGATGGCGGCGATGTGGCATCCCTTGTTTATCAGTGAACGGCTATGCTTCAGCAGACGCTGCGGGTCGCCGATCTTCTCCATGTAAAGCATGATGACGCGGCTGGACTTCTCAGGGTCGAAAGTCTCGTCAAGATGTTCCAGCACATCCTCAATGCCAAGCTGGGCGCTGTTGCCCACAGCCCAGACACTATTGAAGGTAAGGCCGTTGCTGATACCGTACTCTTTGATGAACACTGCCGTGGCACCCGAACCGGTGATGAAATCCACACCGTGAGGGTCGAGCGTGGGGATAGGCGTGTCGAAACAGCCGCTATAGTTCGTGTTGAGGAAGCCCGTGCAGTTGGGGCCAATCAACGAACCGCCAACGCTGTTGATAGTGTCGACGATATGCCGTTCAATCTTCGCACCCTCCTCGTTCTCCTCCGAGAAACCGGCACTGACAATGATGAAGCCCTTGCAGCCCTTCTCCTTAGCCAACACGTCGACCGTGTCGGGACAGAACTTGGCAGCGATACAGAGTATGGCGCAATCCACCTGCGGCAAATCGTTGACCTTGGCATAGCACTTCACGCCCTGCACCTCACTCTCTTTGGGGTTCACGGCGTAGATGGGACCCTTGAAGGGGCTATTTTTGAGGTTCAGCAGAGCTTTGCCACCCGGCTTGTGGATATCCGACGATGCACCGCAGATGACGATGCTTCTCGGATTGAGTAATTCTTTTGCTATCATAATATATGTTTTGTTATTACTATTGATTCTTCAAAGCGCCCTCGTGCCGCAACATCCCCCACCATATTCATATCTAAAACATTAGCATCCATTTCGGGGCAAACCTGCAACGCGAGTGTAGGTGCAAAGGTAGTAAAAAAATTTAATATAGAGCACCCCGCAGCCGGAACTGATAGCCGATATTCCACTCGATGAAGTCGACATGAGCCGCATAGGCACGCATACTGATGCCTCCAAAGAGTCCGCAAGCACTATGGTACATCAGCCCGACGCGCTCATAGAAAGGCAGACTGACGACATGAGGGTTGCTGTCTTTGAGCAGATAACCACCCAACGAGATGCGGACCGACATTGGTCCCCAATAGGGCTCGAAGGTGCCGAAATAGCAGATATTGAACGGTAAGGTGTAAAGGTCGTATCCATAGTTGTCATGGTACCATCGCGACTGCTCGGCCATACTAAAGTTGTAGCTCAAGTCGATACCGCCGCCGTAGGCAAAGCGTCCCAGATAGCCGTCACGGGTGTCGGGACGCCAAAGATAAGCCGCCTCGGCAGTGTGGCAATAGAAGTAACGCCGCGACGCACCGCTGAAACGTGGCTGCACAAGACCTGGAGCATAGGAAAACGAGAGGTAGGAATGGGGTAGCAGCGAAAACCGCGAGATGCCGTCACGGGGGCTGCCGTCAATACCGACGATGGGTGACACAATATCATCAATTGTATTCTTCTGCTCTACGGCATTCTTTGGTTCTCTTGTCTTTGGGGCCAGCATCCACCCTACTTCGCCTTGAAGGAAGTTGAGCCCTTGATTGGGCTTCTGGAGATAACCGTTGGAGGAATGCACCAGCTTGGCCGCAAACGTGAGTCTGGAGCCACCCATGCCCACAGACACATCGTAACGAAGACCGAAATGAATGAGACAATTGAGGTAGGAACCAATAAACTCGTTGCGCATGTCAGGTGTGCGGCAATAGGGGTTGCTATAGCCGGAAAGGCCGAAATCCAACTCCCACGACAGCACCGTGCGCCGCAGGAGAGATGCTGGGTGAAGTTCAGGATTCCAGAGAGGATTGACCATAAAAGCGGCCATACCGAAACGGTCGCCAGCAATGCCATCGGGGATGTATGCATAGTTGGCCCGCACCCCAAAGGAAGGCATACGCCACGCTCGATGCCATGGTAGCGCCCCAGAAACCTTCCATAATAAGGAGGCATCAACGCCATAGGTAGCTCCAGCTATATAGCTCCATTCCGGCTTGTTAGGCATGGTGTAACCTGCCGTGAGGGCAACGGCACCAATGGGCGGCTGCCACATACTGCCACACACCACATCCTGCCCTGCAACCGATAGGGGCAACAATAGAATCAGGAATCCAATACGCAGGCGCATCATTTCGCTGGCTCCACCATTTGCAGATAGTCGGCCTCGCTGATGACTGGCACGCCCAGTTTCTCTGCTTTCTTCAGTTTCTCCGGTCCCATGTTCTCACCGGCCAACACATAGGAGGTCTTGCTGCTGACGCTGCTACTCACCTTGCCGCCATGCGACTCGATATGGGCCTTGATTTCGTCACGACTAAAACGGGTAAACACCCCACTAACAACGAAAGTAAGTCCTTCAAGGACGTTGCTGACACAATGTTCAACAACCGACATCTGCAGACCCGCCTGCCGCAAACGTTCAACAATGGCGCGATGGCGTGGGTCACGGAAATAGTCGAAGACAAAAGTGGCCGTTTTCTCGCCGACATCCTCGACCGCAGCCAGCTCAGGTACGCTAGCCGCCATCAAGGCATCGATATTCTTGAAATAGCGAGCCAGCTTCTTAGCACCCACTTCACCTACATACCTTATACCCAACGCAAAGAGAACCCTTTCAAAAGGCACTTGCTTTGACTGCTCGATGGCAGCAAGAATATTGTCGGCGCCTTTGTCCTGTATGGTGCTGCGCCGACCAGTAGCTTCGTCCACCTCGCACTCAAGACCTACAAGTTGTTCACGCCGCAGGTCATAGAGATCCGCTACAGTAGAAACCAACCCTTTGCCATAGAGCATCTGCAACCGTTCGCTTCCCAGATTCTCTATATCCATGGCTTTGCGGGCGACAAAATGTTCCAGACGACCCACTATCTGGGGCGGGCATCCGTCCTGATTGGGACAATAGTAGCCCGACTCGCCCTCCTCACGTACCAGACGGGTACCGCATTCGGGACATGTGACGGCATACTGTACCGCTAACGCACCGGGCTGACGCTTTGACATGTCTACGCCAACAACTTTGGGGATGATTTCACCACCTTTCTCCACTAACAAATAGTCCCCCTCCCGAATGTCCATATTCTGGATGAAGTCGGCGTTATTGAGCGTGGCACGGCGCACTGTAGTGCCACCCAACCACACAGGCGACATATTAGCGACAGGGGTAACGATGCCAGTGCGTCCCACCTGAAAACTAACACTCTCTAGCAGCGTACTCACCTGCTGCGCCTTGAACTTATATGCAATGGCCCAACGGGGCGATTTGGCAGTAAGACCCAGCCGGTCCCAGAGGTCCACCTGATTGACTTTAATCACAATGCCGTCGATGGCATAAGGCAGATTCCAACGTTCTGTATCCCAATAGTTGATGAAATCCATTATCTCGGCAATATTCTTGCACTCGCGGATATAGGGTTGCACCTTAAATCCCATCTGTCGCACCGCCTCAAGACGACCGTAATGAGTGGCCAGATGGGCTGCCAGTTCTTGCGATGTCATGGATTGCGCTGAAGCCGACGATGCAGGCTGGGAAGTGGCATGCAACACATCGTAGCTGGATGGCAACATCATGAAATACGCACAAAACTGCAACTTACGTTTTGCACACTCGCTAGAGTCCTGCAGTTTGAGCGAGCCACTGGCGGCATTGCGAGGATTGGCAAATGGTTCGTCACCCTCAGCTTCACGGAGGGCGTTCATGGCTTCAAACTCATGAAAAGGGTAGACAACTTCACCACGCACCTCAAAATCGTCAGGATACGTCCCAAACAAATGCAGCGGTATAGTAGGGATGGTGCGGGCATTGGCGGTGATATCATCGCCCACTGCACCATTACCACGCGTCACGGCCTGCACCAAACTGCCATTACGATATGTAAGACCTATAGCAACCCCATCATACTTCAGCTCACATGTATAGCTAAACGATGTATCGCCCAAAAGCTTGCGGGTACGACTCTCAAATTCGATAATTTCATCAGTCGAATATGTGTTGCCCAACGACAGCATAGGAAAACGATGGGTAACCTGCCGAAAGGTTTTGTTAACCTCCCCTCCTACCCTCTTGGTAGGCGAATTGGGCAATGACAACTCCGGGTACTGGTGTTCGAGGTCAATCAGCTCACGTAACAATCTGTCGAACTCAAAGTCACTAACCAACGAGGTGTCGTTCATGTAGTACTCGTGATTGTAATAATCCACAAGTCGCGAAAGTTCTTCAATCCTTTTACGAACGGGTTCGATATCTATGTTGCTGAAAAGATCCATATCTTATAGTATTATTCCTATTGCATATTCCATGTGCCACTGAAATTGTAGGACACCGGACCTGTGAGACGGACATTAGTGAAAGTATCGCCATCCGTGTCAAATGTCACTTTGAAATCACCACCACGCATCCTGACGCGACTATTACCACTAACAATGGCACATGCCGTAACCCCAGTGCCACAAGCCCAAGTCTCATCCTCCACACCACGCTCGTAAGTACGCACAAAGAGAGAGCCGTCCGGCATGTCCTCTATAAAATCGACATTGGTACCCTGAGGGAAATACTGCTCCATACGGCGAATGCGACGACCTCGTTCGAACACGTCAAAATGCTCCAAATCATCGACACGTTGGACAAAGTGAGGGGAACCCGTATCAAGGAACCAGCCATCAAGCTGAAGTAAATCACCGTCTGAATCCTCCTTGATTCGACGGATTGATGCCGACGGAACGTCACGCATGCCCAAACGCACTAGTCCAAAACCCGCCCCATCATCCCACATCAATATCTCAGCTTCATGGACACCATCGTGACCCATAAAATGGTATGTGCCATCCTGCTGCGGTGTGACACCCAGCATCCTTGCAAAAGCTGTAATACAACGACCTCCATTGCCACACATAGAAGCCAAGCGTCCATCACTGTTATAATAGCGCATCTCAAAATCGTAGCCGTCAGCAAGTCCCAGGGTCATTAAGCCATCAGCTCCCACACCGAAACGTCGGTGACAAATTCTTGCAATTTGTTCTGATGTAAGTTGCAAGACATCATTTCGTGTATCTATCAAGACAAAGTCGTTACCTGCACCGTCAAATTTATAAAACGTAATCTGTCTTTCCGCAGGATGGTGATCAGTTGTTTTCATATTAAGGACAAGTTATATGTTGTCATTCTTCTGTGGGACTATCAGCCACACCTGTCTCGACTGCATCATTTACCGATACAGTTATATCAGTAGAATCCGACGGGGATGGCTCATCAAACACTGTTTCACCGTCTTTCTTATTTTCTGTGTCTAATGTAGTTTTTACCAATCGTCCTCGCGTAACAAGCACCAATAGCGAGGTGATGATGATAGAGAAGAAGATGACTGAATAGGCAATATATTTAATCATTTCCGCATGTGGAATGACGCTATAACCAGCTGCAATATTGACTTGTTCGGGCATAGACGCTAATACCGCAGCTGCCAGTCCCTTCGGTATCATCATGGAGACCACCAGACGGTCATCTGGATCGTTGTTTCGTCCAACAATAGCCAGTAAACAAAACCTCACCACAAAGAGTGCCAGGGTAATAAAAAGGCCATAGAGCAACGCCCGTCCGTTGTTGAAAGGCATACAAACACCGATATAGACGAAGAAGAAAGTCTTGAGCACAAATACAATCTCTTTGTAGAAACTTTTCTCTGATGATTCCAGCGGACGCATATGGCTTTTCCGCAGTCTTTTCAGGAAAGAGAACTCGAAATAGTCCACATTGCCAAGCACAATACCAAAAGCCAATGCTGCAATTGGGCCGCTGTAACCCAACGATTCTGCAATGCCATATATAATAAAGACAAATGCTGGCGTAAGGAACATAGAATTCTGAAGATGACGTACCCTATCGAGCATGCCAGCCCAAAGAATGCCACCTACAATACCTAGTAGCAAAGACATTAGTATAGAAGCAAACACCGTTCCCACTATGGAGCCCACATTCATGGAGCCCATCTCATATCCTTCAATAAAAGCAAGCGCAACAACGATACCCAACACTGCCGACAACGCACTCTCAAGCGACAGGACTGTTGCTGTGTACTCACTTACTCTCATCTGTCGAACCAGCGGAATAACTATAGAGGCACCTGTGCCCGCCACCATAGATCCTAATAGCATACCTGCATTCCACTCCAGGCCAATGACATGTCCAACCACGGCAACGATGCCCATTGAAAGTATAAAAGAGAAAAACGTTACTTGGACAAATCCTTTCCACGAACTTTGCAAAGCATCAATACTAATATCTGCTCCACTGTCAAAAAGAATAAACAAAAGGGTGAGTGAGGCAAAGACAGGACCGATAGTGCCAAACATCTCCGGTCGGACAAAATGTAACACGGGGCCAATCAAAATACCTATTGTCAGGAGGAACAACACATCGGGAATACGGCGTCTACTGAATATAGCGTTGAAAAGATGAGCCAGAAATATCAGAATCCCTAAAAATATGATGGTTGATCCCATAACATTATAACATTTGAAGTCACAGAAGACATCGTGTCATGTCCGCGGAGACAATCCTAAAAATCTATTTCACTGAACAAAATCCTGAAACGAGCCAACTCCGAATTCATTTTAAGCATTGCCTCATACTTGTCTTTCGGTGTATATGCTTTTGCTTCATGTTGAGGAGCATCAACCAACATCTTCATCTGGAGTTGAACATGTCCTGTTTGGCGACGCATGTATTCCAACAAATCGGTCTGGAACACTTTATAATCCTTCTCATAATATCCGCTGGGCAAGACCACCTCAAAAAGATTTTCGTCTTTGACAATCAGTTTGCGTTCCTTCATTGCTTCTACCAGACGGGTGTCATCCTTATGATTCTCAATATAGCTGTCCCATATCTGCTGCAAAAGCTCCTGAGTGAGCGGCTTGACCTCTGCCGCAACAGGATTGATGGGCTGCTGCTGACTGATTACATCGGATAACGAAACCGATACTGTGCTGCGAGACGGAATGCGAACGGGGGGATTACTGGAGATATTCTGCGTATCGTCTTTGCCGCTTTTATTCTCCAACTGATTCGAATCAGGGGATTTTAATGTGGATGCAACAGTAACTTCAGCAGCATTTCCGCCTGCCATACATGAATCCGTTGCCATCGGTTGCGCCGATGTTGTAGGAGTGGACTGTAGATTTATATGTTCCGCTTGTGGCGTTCTTGCTATCTAACTGGCTCTCTGTGGAGGTTGCTGCATCAATTGTGAACAGAGAGATGCCAGCCGCATAAGACACACTTCGACGAAGAGGCGTTTGTTGGTTGCTTCGCGAAAACGATATTCGTAGTCAGAAGACACTTCCAGATATTTCAACAACAAGGCAATACCACAATTGGTAGCTTGCTCGCCATAACGCAAACGAGATTGCTCGCTGACTTCAAGCAGCTTATGTGTTGGAGGGTCAAGAGAGACCAAAAGATTACGCAGATGTTCAGATAGACCTGTAATAAAATGTTGTCCATCGAAACCTTTGTCAATCACATCCTGGTACAACAATAGGGCATTGGATATATCACCACTGCGAAAATAATCAACGAAACGGAAATAGTAGTCGTCATCGAGTATATTAAGGTTCTCGATGCAAAGCTTATAAACCAGATTGCCATTGGTAAATCCAACCAGTTGATCAAAGAGAGACAATGCATCACGAAGACCACCTTCGGCCGAACGTGCGATAAGATGCAGTGACTCATCCTCATATTTTACACCCTCTTGTTCTGCAACATATTTCAAGTGGGACACAATGTCTTCGGCCTTGATACGCTTGAAGTCGAACACTTGACACCGTGACAGAATCGTGGGAATAATCTTCTGTTTTTCTGTAGTGGCAAGGATAAACTTAACATAGGCAGGCGGTTCTTCCAGTATCTTAAGAAAAGCATTAAAAGCTGCCTGCGACAGCATGTGAACCTCGTCAATAATATATGTTTTATATTTACCCGCCTGAGGGGGAACCGAGACCTGCTTGATTAATTCTCGAATGTCATCAACACTATTATTGGACGCTGCGTCGAGCTCAAAAATATTCATTGACGCTCCACCGTTAAAGTCGCGGCACGAATCGCATTCGTTGCATGCCTCCGTATCATCTGTCAGGTGAGAGCAATTGATTGTCTTGGCCAATATACGTGCACATGTGGTCTTGCCGACACCGCGCGGACCACAAAAGAGAAAGGCCTGCGCCAGCTTTCCACTACGTATGGCGTTCTTCAGTGTATCGGTGATGTGCGATTGCCCTACGACGCTTTTAAAAGTAGATGGGCGATACTTACGTGCTGATACTATGTAACTTTCCATATCTCAAATCTATAAATACAGGTGTCAAAATTACTAAAAAAAAACGACATGAGCTGATTAATTTTGCCACGTTGCAGCAAAACGTTCACAACCTTGACGCAATCCCGCTCAATATCATTGTTTTTACTTCCCAATAATATGATACAAAAAAAAGAGGCACTGCATGATTGCGGCGCCTCTTGAGCAAAGTCGAAGTGCTAATCATTTGGGATTATAGAAGCAGAACTGTCCATCTATGACATCTATGATGATATTGTCCGAAGAACTGATTTTGCCTTGCAATATCTCACGCGACAATTCATTGAGTATCTCGCGCTGAATAACACGCTTGATGGGACGTGCCCCCATGGCTGGGTCATAGCCGATTTCGGCCAGATGATTGACGGCCTCATCGGTGGCGCTGACAACAATCTCATTCTTCTCAAGCATATTGCTCACCAGTTTGAGCTGTATCTTGACAACCTCACGTATCTGTTTCTTCGTTAACGGACGGAACATGATGATTTCGTCGATACGATTCAGGAATTCGGGGCGGACTTGCTGTTTCAACATTCCCATCACCTCGTTCTTGGTCTCGTCGAGGACGTACTGGCTGTTCACATTGTCAATGTCGGCAAGTTTCTCTTGGATGATATGGCTGCCCATATTGGAAGTCATGATGATGACGGTATTCTTGAAATCAGCCACACGGCCTTTGTTATCGGTCAGACGGCCGTCTTCCAGCACCTGCAGCAAGATATTGAACACATCGGGGTGTGCTTTCTCTATCTCGTCGAACAGAACGATGCTGTATGGCTTACGACGCACCGCCTCCGTAAGTTGGCCGCTTTCGTCGTATCCCACATATCCCGGAGGCGCACCTATCAAACGACTCACGCTGTGACGTTCCTGATATTCGGTCATATCGATACGCACCATCATGTCCTCATCGTCGAACAGCACCTCGGCCAGGGCCTTGGCCAGTTCGGTCTTGCCCACTCCCGTGGAACCAAGGAAGAGGAAACTGCCTATGGGTCGTTTGGCGTCGGACAAGCCGGTACGGCTACGACGGATGGCATCGGCTATCGTGTTGATGGCTTCATCTTGGCCTACCACCCGCTTATGAAGCTCCGACTCCAAATTGAGCAGACGTTCCTTTTCGCTTTGCAGCATACGGGTGACGGGGATGCCGGTCCATTTGCTGACCACCTCGGCTATCTGCTCTCCATCCACCTCTTCGTTTATCATGGCGTTGTCGGCCTGCATCTCTTTGAGTTGCAACTTCAGCTCCTCGACATGCCGCTCGGCGTCCTTGATGCGACCGTAGCGCAGTTCGGCCACGCGGCCATAGTCGCCCGAACGCTCGGCCTGTTCGGCTTCGAACTTGTAGCTTTCTATGTTCTTGACTTCCGTCTGTATGGCTTCGACAAGGGTTTTCTCGCTCTGCCACCGTGCCTTCATCTGGCTGCGTTCCTCGTTGAGGGTGGCCAGCTGGGATGTCAGCGACGCCAGTTTGTCCTCGTCGTTCTCGCGTTTGATGGCCTCGCGCTCAATCTCGAGCTGGCGTATCTTGCGCTCTATCTCGTCCAATTCCTCGGGGACGGAATCAATCTCGAGGCGCAGCTTGGCGGCGGCTTCGTCGATCAGGTCGATGGCCTTGTCGGGGAGGAAGCGGTCGCTGATGTAACGGTTGGAGAGCTCGGCGGCGGCGATGATGGCCTCGTCCTTGATACGCACTTTGTGATGCACCTCGTAACGCTCCTTCAATCCGCGGAGGATAGAGATGGTGTCGCTCACGTCGGGCTCGTCGATGAGCACACTCTGGAAACGGCGTGCCAGGGCCTTGTCCTGCTCGAAATACTTCTGGTATTCGGCGAGCGTGGTGGCGCCGATGGCGCGCAGTTCGCCACGGGCGAGGGCGGGCTTGAGGATGTTGGCGGCATCCATGGCGCCTTCGCCGGCTCCGGCGCCGACAAGGGTGTGTATCTCGTCGATGAAGAGGATGATTTCGCCGTCGGCCTCGTTAATTTCGCGGATGACGCTCTTGAGGCGCTCCTCGAACTCGCCTTTGTACTTGGCGCCGGCTATCAGTGCGCCCATGTCGAGCGAATAGATGGTCTTGCTCTTCAGGTTCTCGGGCACGTCGCCGCTCACGATGCGGTGGGCCAGGCCTTCGGCGATGGCTGTCTTGCCCACGCCGGGCTCACCGATGAGTATGGGGTTGTTCTTGGTGCGGCGGCTGAGGATTTGGAGCACGCGTCGTATCTCCTCGTCACGGCCTATGACGGGGTCGAGCTTGCCGGCCTGGGCCAGCTGGTTGAGGTTCTTGGCGTACTTGTTGAGGGCGTTGTAGGTGTCCTCCTGGCTCTGGCTGCCCACCTTGCTGCCCTTGCGGAGGTCGGCGATGGCGGCGCGGAGCTGCTTCTCGCTGACGCCGCTGTCCTTGAGCAGCTGCGCCGTGGTGTCGCGGCCGCTGAGGATGCCGAGGAGCAGGTGCTCGATGGAGACGAAGTCGTCGCCCATCTCGGTGGCCAGCTGCGAGGCCTTGACGAGGGCGTTGTTGGCGTCGCCGCTGAGGTACTGGCTGCCGCCGCTGACGCGGGGGATGGAGGCCACTATGGCGTCGAGGGCCTGGCTCATGCGGGGCACGTTGACGTCGAGTTTCTTCAGGAGGTAGGGCGTCACGTTCTCGTCCTCCGAGAGGATGCCCTTGAGCAGATGGCAGGTCTCGATGCTCTGGTTCTGGTGACCCATGGCTATCTCCTGCGCCTTCTGCACGGCTTGCTGCGATTTGATGGTGAAATTGTTGAGGTTCATAATATTTGATTTAGTCTTTGTGATGCCGGCGGCTGCGTGCCGTCGGTCATGGGGAGATACATCATCATTCGTGCCAAAGGGCGAAAGGTGACAAAATGGCAGTTCCGCCGTGGGGGAGCGACGCGGCGACGCCGGGGGCATAAAAGAAGTGCGGCGCTCACTTGCGTGAGCGCCGCACCGGTTGGCATGGGCATGGCGCAGGGACGCCTGCCAAGGCATCATTCGCCGAGGTCGCCGCCATTGTCGCCGCCGCCCGGGTTGTCGTTGCCGCCGTTGTCACCGCCAGTATTGGGGGTGACGTTGTTGTCGTCCCCGTCGGTTTTCTTTTTCTTGGGTTCGGTGCGTTCCCAGACGATTGGGGTGTTGGCCAGCACGGGGATGTTCACCTGCTTGATGCCGCCTGTGGTGCCTACCTTTTCGGGCAGGAAGCGGACCATCATTTTGTTGAACTGCTCGGTGGTGACCTCTTCCTCGGTGTTCACGCCGTTGCCCGAGGCCGATGCCACGAGGCGGAAGGTGCCGATGCGGTCGAGCTTGACGGGACGGCCGTCGGCGAGGTACTTCACCATGGCGTCGCTCAGCGTGCGCAGCACGGCGGCGATGTCGCCAGGTGCCACGGTGGACGACTGGGCGATGTCCTGGCACAGCTGTTCGGTGGTCACGGCGCGGCTGTGCGACACGCTCTTGGGGAACCATTTCTGCCGGTTTTTCATGAAGACCGGAAACCATTTCATACTCATGTTTGCCTCCTTTTTTTTTGATTGTTAATTGGGTTGATTTTATAGCACGCTATATTCCGGTTTATAGCACGCTATATTTCGAAATATAGCACGCTGTATTTTTGAATATAGCGGTATGTATTTTCGGGTGAGGATTACTGTGTCACGGTTTTGCCGAATTGCAGACACTTTCCTCTTACGCAAACCGCCCCACTCGCCGCGGGAGGGCGGCAAGTGGGGCGGAGAATCATGGGAACATGAAGGTGCAACCGCTGCGCGGTCAGCGTCTACTCTCGACGCCGACCCGCCCCTGAGTCGGGGGGGTAAAAATCAGCAAGTTACACTTTTCGTCGGTCATATCGTCAGTTCCTATTCAAGTTGCAAATATACATATTATATTCATACATCGTCATCGCAGCAGGGTGACGGTGCCGGTCTTGTCGAGCGGCGTGTCGGGCGCGGCGTTGGTGGTGTAGATCACGCGGTAGACGTAGCTGTCCTGCTTGCACACCTTGCCGTGGTACTTGCCGTCCCATCCCTCGGTGATGTCCTTGGAACGGTAGAGCAGCTGTCCCTGGCGCGTGTAGATGAAGAGTTCGCACTCGCGGACGTTCTTTATCGTGATGATGAACTTGCGGTTCGTAGTGCGTTCGGGAGTGAACACGTTCGGAGCCCAGATGATGTCGTCGCCCAGCGGGATGACGCGCGTGGCGGTGTCGGTGCAGCCGCTCTCCAGGTTGAAGACCACCAGGCGGACAGTCACCGAGTCGAACTCCAGCGGATAGTGGTAGAGGAACGACTCCTCGGTGCGCTCCGTGCCGTCGGGCATGAGCCAGGCGCGCTCGTCGATGTGGCCCGTGCTGATGTCGGTCAGCTGAATCTCGGGATGGTCGGTGGTAGCGTACGACGGGAAGGCCTTGATGGCGGCGTTCAGCTTCGGCACGCGGGAGATGGACACCTGGTCGGAGTTGGCACAGCCGTAGAGCGACATGCGTCCCTCGAGCGTGTAGGTGGTGAAGGTCGTCGGCGAGACGTGGATGGTGTCGTTATGCTCCTGGCCCTCCAAGCTCGGGTCGTAGGGCTCGGACGTCCAGTTGAGCACATCGGCATCCTGACGCACGAGGGCTATGATGCGGTGCGTACCCTTGTCGCACTCGTTGCCTTCGCTCTCCACACGGATGATGGGCAAGCCGTGCAGCGTGAGGTTCAACGTGACGATGCTGTCGCAACCGTTGCGGTCGGTCAACACATGGGTAGCCGTGTAGTTGCTTTCCGTGTAGGTCACGCCGTCAATCCACGTGTAGCTGTCGCAACCGTCGATGGCCTGCACCGAGTGCACCGTGTCGTAGAACGTCACCTGGATGTAGGTGATGCTGTCGCAGCCATAGCTGGTGGTACGCACATCGCGCAGACGGTAGACGCCCGGGGCATCCAGCTGCTGGTCGTTCCATGTGTACAGGCCGCAGCCAATCGTGTCGGGCAGCACAACCACACTGCTGTCGTGCACCGTGACACGCAGCCATGTGATGCTGTCGCAGCCGTGGACGTTGGTGCCCACCTGACGGAAGTTGCGCGTACCGGGGGTGTTCAGCTCGAAGCCATTCCATGTATAGGAGTAGCAGGCATCGACATCGGCAAGATGCGTCACACTGCTGTCGTTCACCCTCAGCGGCAGATACACCACGCTGTCGCACCCATTGGCACGCACTCCCACATAGCGGAGCCAGTAGTCGCCCGGAGCAGCCACATCCCAGTCGTTCCACGAATATCCATAGCACACCTCCACCGAATCCATCACCCTCACCGTGCTGTCGTTGATCGTAAGGTGGAGCGTCACAATGCTGTCACACCCGCTGGCCACACTCGTGTAGCGGTGCACATAAGTGCCGCTCTCGCCATAGACGACACCGTCCCAAGTATATTGGTAGCATTCTGTGACGGCGACCGTCACACTGATGCTGTCGGCAATAGTCAGCGGCAGATAGGTGATGCTATCGCAACCGTACATTGTCTGACGCACGTCACGCAACAGATGGTAGCCCTGCGTGTTCACCGTCTGTCCATTCCATGTATAGCTGTAGCAATAGGTCAACGGCGACTCAACCACCACGACACTGTCATGGATGGTCAGCGAGATGTTGTCCACGCTATCGCATCCCACAGCATTGGTGAGCGTCTGCCTGTAATCGCCGCTTGTAGTGTAAGCCGTGCCGTTCCACACATAGCTGTCGCATGCCGTAACGCTATCGTACTTGCTGCTACTGCTATTCACTGTGAGCGAAAGCACCACCACAGAGTCGCACCCCCTGGATGTGCTAAGTGTGTCATAATACGTACCCGTGGCGGTATGTGTGGCCGAGATCCACGGCAAGCTGTCGCATGCTGTCAACGCCATCGATGTCTGCTGGCTCATATTAACAGTAAGCTGCAACGTCACAACCGAGTCACAACCCAGTGACGTGGCAAGCGTGTTATAGTATGTTCCGGTTTGACCATGCACGCTGCCCAACCAATCGATACTGTCGCAAACAACAGTGTCGACGAGAGTCTGCGCACTATAGTTCACCGTCAGGTTCAGCGTAACCACGCTGTCGCATGCGGCAATCGTCTGCGCCGTATCAACGCGAGTCATGCTGGTACGGTACACCGCGCCACCAATCCAATCGATACTGTCGCACACGACAGTGTCGACAGTTGTCGTCGTACTATGGCTAATCGTAAGGTTCAGTGTCACCACAGAGTCACAACCATGCGACGTGGCAAGTGTATCAACGTAGACACCCGACACGCTATGGGTTTCACTAAGCCATACAATACTGTCGCACTCATATCTGTCAAGCTGCATCTGCGTACTGCTATTGACCGTGAGGTCTAACACAACCACAGAATCGCATCCACGCATCGTGGTCAATGTATCATAATACATGCCACTGGTACTATACGAACCATTTATCCAAACAATGCTATCACATACCACGGTGTCGATGCTTGTGAGCGCACTGCTGTTCACCGTCAGGTGAAGATGTGCCGTACTGTCACACAGCACCTCATTGCCGTTAGTGAACGTAATGAAGTAGTCACCGGTCGTATTGTATGTGGTATTGTTCCATTGAACGCTGTCACATACTACAGCAGTATCGTAGCTGTCCGAGCCGTACCTAATGGTCAGTAACAATGTGTCAGTGCTTGGACATCCAACGGCATTAGTGTAATTGTATATAGTGTCACAACTGACCGTATACGTCTCACCGGAAACCGACCACGTATATGAATCGCAACTGGTTTCAGTATATGTCGCACTACTGTTATATACCATAGTCAGATGCAACGTATCCGTACTCGGACAGTTGTCGGCATTCGTATAGTCATACGTATAGACACCCGTCTGCGAATATACGCTGTCGTGCCACTGGTAGCTGTCACATGCCGCCTGGGTATATCCAGTATTCGAATTGTAGTTCACCGTGAGATGCAGCGTATCTGTACTCGGACAGTTGTCAACTGGCGTATTATAATTATATGTATAAGTACCACTCTGCGTATATTGGGTTCCATTCCAAAGCACCTCGTCACAAACCGTCGAGTCGTAGGCCGTATTGCTATTGTGATGTACTGTCAAATGCAACGTATCAGTGCTGGGGCACATATCTGCATTGGTGTACCTATACAAATAATCACCAGAGGTTGTGTAAAGGGTATCATTCCAACGCACACTGTCGCACACCGTCTGAGTGAATAGTGCATTACTATTATAATGTACTGTCAGATGCAACGTGTCTGTGCTGGAGCATCCTTCTTGTGTGCTATAATCATATAGGTAATCACCCGATGTTGTATACAACGAGTCATGCCAACGCATACTGTCACACACAGTCATCGTATAAGCACTATTGCCATTGAAGTTAACGGTTAAATGCAATGTGTCAGTACTTGGGCAATTGGCCTCTGTCTGATAGTTATACAGATAGTCACCGCTTGCCGTATACAATGTACCATGCCACGTCACAGAGTCACATACCGTACGCGCATCTGCTGCACTGCTATTGTAGTTCACCGTCAGGTTAAGCGTGACCACACTGTCACAACCCAGTTGATTCACATACGTGTATGTATCAGTATTGTTGCTTGTTGTATATGTCAAACCCGTACCGTTCACCCATACAAACGTATCACACACCGTATCCACCTCCACACCAGTGGTACTATAGTTTACAATTAAATGCAACGTATCTGCACTCGGACAATGGTTGGCTGCATTATACCTATATATATAGTCACCCGTTGTGTCATACGTCACACCATTCCACGTATAGCTGTCACACGATGTCTGGTGAGTACCTGCATTGGTATTGTAGTTTACAGTGAGGTACAGGGACACAAGCGAGTCACAACCGTCCATATTGGTAAAGTGACGTTGAGTAGTAGTGTCACTTACCGTATAGACGACTCCTGCCCATATAAAGCTATCGCAAGCAGTCGTGCGCTGGATGCCTGTATTGTTGTAATGAACCTCCAAATGGAGCGTGTCTGTACTAGGACATCCTTGCGCCGTCACATAGTCGCGCATATAGGTTCCACTGTGATCATAGCGAGTGTTGTTATTCTCCACCCAGACATACTCATCGCATGCCGTATCGAAGTATGCGGTATCTCTTCTTGGGTTGATGGTGAGATGCAGAGTATCTGTACTCGGGCACCCGGCCGCTGTCAAATATTGGAAGCCATAACTACCCGAAGCCAAATATGTCTGACCATTCCACACATAAGATACACATGCCGAATGAGTATATATTGCATTGGTATTATAATGCACCGTCAAACGAAGCGTATCTGTACTGGCACAGCCATCTGGCGTTGTGTAATTATAGTAATATGTACCTCCATTTGTATAATGGGCATTGTTACGGTTCCATGTCATTGAGTCGCACACCGTGTCAACAAAGAGAGTATTACTATTGTAATTAACTGTCAGATGCAATGTATCCACACTGGGGCAACGAGAGCTGGAACTAATATAGTTATACAAATATGTGCCTGAAGCCGCATATAGAGTATCATGCCACCTGGTTGAGTCACAAACCACCTGTGCACTTCCAGAGTTGGTATTGTAACGCACCGTAAGATTGAGGATATCGGTACTGGGGCAGCCATAGGCCGTTGTATAGTTATAAGAATATGTTCCACTAGTTGTGTAGGTAGAATCATTCCAGAAGAATCTATCACATATTGATGTATCATACACAGCATTGGAATTATAATACATCGTCAGATTCAGATGAACGATAGAATCACATCCTACACGATTCACAATATGTAAGGTATCGGTACTATTGCTCATCGTATATGGGCTACGAGCATGTACGCGGGGTGATCCATCCAATGTATGGATGCGCCACGTAAATGTGTCACAAGCCGAAGCCGTATAAGTACTATAGCTGCTGTCTCTAATAACTAACGAAAGATGTATTATGGAGTCGCAACCTAAAGCATTTCTTACGATAAGTGTATCGGTATGGTTACTTTGTGTATAGTTACGAATGCGTTCATGTGTTCCATCATAATCATGCACTCTCCACATATAACTGTCGCAAAGATTCTGACTATTTACCCAATTACTGCTGTCGTGGATCGTCAGATGCAGGTACGCCACGCTGTCGCAGCCCCAGCGGTTGCCGTTGTGTATCTCGTACTTCTTCGTGCCGCTCGCGCTTGATGTCTGGTAGGCGTTGCCGTGCCACTCGTACCTGTCGCAGTACGCTCCCGTGCTGTCGCTGTGCGTGCTGTCGTGGATCGTCAGGTGCAGGTACGCCACGCTGTCGCAGCCCCAGCGGTTGCCGTTGTGTATCTCGTACTTCTTCGTGCCGCTCGCGCTTGACCTCTGGTATGACGTACCGTGCCATGTGTACGCATCACACACCGTCAACGACTGCTCGCTACGGCTGCTGTCCCTGATTGTTAAGTTCAATGTGATAGTCGAGTCACACCCTGCGGCGTTCGTTACTATATGCGAATGTGTACCAGACGACGTATAAATTCCTGCTGTTTGTGGGTTACTTCCATCTGCATTCGCCACCGTCCATGTGTAACTATCGCAAGCCGTATCGTACTGTGTGCTCGAATTGGACAAACGAACCGTAAGATGAAGTGTTACCACAGAATCACACCCATACCTATTTCCTCCAGTTATCGTGTGAGTCGGATAGGGCGATGTTGTACTGGCATTATAATCAATCCCATCTATCCATGTAAAAGGCAAGTCGTCATTACAAACAATTGTATCCGTCGTACTTGCCGATGGAGCATAAAATGTCAAATTGAGCCGTACAATTGAGTCACAACCTGCCGTGTTCAAAATATGAATGGTGTCGGTGTTGTTACTAGTAGAAATTTCCCGCGTCCGTGGTGCTCCGCTAAGTGGTGTAACCGTCCAAATAAATGAAGATGGCGAACAAGCTGTATGGACATCCGTGCTGCTTGTCGTATCATGGATAATAAAGACATGCCGCGTGCTAAACTCTTTATGTATCGAACCACTACTTGTGGAGTAATAAATCGTCATACGGACAGAGTCGGTGCCCAAATTTGCACGGGTGGGTATGAACATCAATGTGTCGCTAGGGGCGTTCCGATGGTTTGTACCGTTGTTGAGTTTCCAGTATACGCTATCATAAACGCCATCGAAGGCCCTATTGATAAATACTGTATCACCCAAGCAGTAATGGGTGGTGTCGGTAGGAAATACGGTATCGCCATTCATTACAATCTGACCTGTGAGGTCGCGAATAGCAGAACCGATATTGTAAGCATACGACACACACCAACCGATGCCATAGACATGCGCAATCACGCCCCCGGAACTCTCAATACTGTGAACTGCATGACTAATTTTACGGCGAGCGTAGGAATACTGCGTATTTGTTGGAACTGCTGTAAAATATGAGGATATATCCGTTCCATCGAGACGCACCGATGGCACAGCAGATGTAGGAGTGACAATATTGACATAATGGCTATCCGGTGCGTGTTCGCCCGACACCAGAGTGTGCATCGGCATAAAAGTACAGAAATTAAGCCGCTGAATTTTCTGCTCCAACGGAGCTATCCACACCATAGAGGGGTCGCCCAACTCGCTTACCGTAATGTGTCCATGGTTGGTATCGTTGCAGTACTGCAAGCTGGCAATATACAGATATACAGCCGACGGCTTGGATGTCTCCAAATAACGAGCAGGACCTGGCGCCGTAGATTGAACCCAGAAGGTGTAAGATTCGTAGGCATTCAATGTGCGCACCAGCGTTCCGTCCACTCGTACCTCGGTGTTATTTTCAGATGCAGTCACTTTGACCATATCGTTGCAACGCGACTTAGAATTCGTCACAACAAATTTCTTTCCCCATGTATTAACAGGAAAAGCCTGCTCGTAAACATGGTCAGCAGCTGCATTAGGTCTGATGATCTGCGTAATTTCATCGCCATTGTATACGGCAATTTTCTTCTGATTCCTAGCGAAGACGCGCGTTCCAGAAAGGTCGCCGGCAGCTCCTGTGGTATAGGATCCCACCTGAATGGATTGACCTTGTTTCAAACGGACCGTCATCATCGTGTCGCCTGTAATGGTGCCTGCCGGACGTATACGCTGTCCCCATCTGTTGTACACCGCCGGAGTGGCAGTACCATGAGGGCCATAGAATGTACCATCGCTTCCCTGCACCAACTTAGTGGGGAATATATCTACATCGGTATATCCTGGGTCGACAGCCGTCACAGAGAACAGAGAGTGATAAAAGACCGGCTCCGCCATCTGAACAATATAATAGTCACCCAAAGCAGACGTTGGCAGGATATTCGCAGCATCAAAAGTGGCAGAAGCATAGTTGGCCGAATAAACCGAGATTGTGTCGGTTGCCGTAATCAAAAGACTCTTGTCATAAATATTGGCCTGGACATCTGTCATATAAGATGTCGCATTCGGTATGCGGATTTGCTTAATCGTATTAGCTCGCACTAATTCAGACGTAGCAATTGCCTGCCCCGTTCTCATATTGGTGACATTAATACGGCAGTCACGTTTAGCCGAAACGAAGATGCTCAACTCGAATGTGGAGCCATACGAGCCACTCACACCATTCTGGTTGTTCATCATAAATACCGTAAAGAACTCCCTGCCTTCACTTGAAATCTCCTGGGCCTGTCCCCTAGGCAACGAGCAGAGCCCAATTGCCCAAAGCAGGAGGATGGATGAGAAATATCTAATATTATGTCGTATCATAGCTTATCGTTTTAATATAGTTATCGCGAAACAAAGATACGAAAAAGTATCAAAACAATAGCAAGAAAACCACATTTAAACACATTTTAACTTTTGAAATAAATAATAAATGAATATAAATTAAAAAAATGCGTATTATTTTATACGACACAAACAAGGAATACTAAGCCCTTTCAACAATAGTTTTTGATAACAAAACAGTACCAAAATCCATTATTCGCCGGGCACACTATTTCACTCCAAAAGCCCCCTACCCCATTTCTTGCCGATTGAAAAATCCATAATGAAATCGGCAGACAAAAACTCCATTTTCTAACTCTAACCTAACTCTAACCTAACTCTAACCTAAGTCTAACTTAAGTCTAACTTTTGAACAACCCAAATTCGGGGTATCCAGAAAAACATTCGTCAATCCGTAATTGACTGTAACAGAAGAGGGGGCACGCATTTGCGTGCCCCCTCTCTTACTTATTGGGCTTAGACGAATAGCGCCATAGCCAATACAAAGCTGACTACCAAGCGAAAAGCGGACGGTCAATCATCATATCGTTGACTTGCTTACGGATCTTGGCTATCGTAGCTTCGGTCGGATCGCAAAGAACGGTATCAATCATATCAACGATACCCTTCATATCGTCCTCTTTCAAACCACGGGTGGTGATAGCAGGCGTTCCCACACGAAGACCGCTGGTCTTGAATGCACTACGGCTATCGAAAGGAACCATGTTTTTGTTAACCGTAATATCAGCAGCCACAAGTGCGTTCTCTGCTTCTTTGCCCGTCATTTCGGGGAACTTAGGACGCAGGTCAATCAACATCAGGTGGTTGTCGGTACCGCCGCTAATCACCTTGTAGCCCTTGTCCATAAAGGCCTGGCTCATCATCTTGGCGTTCTTCATCACCTGGACGATGTAACGGTCGTAGTCATCGGTCAGAGCTTCTCCGAGGGCGACGGCTTTGGCTGCAATCACATGCTCCAGAGGGCCACCTTGCGTGCCGGGGAACACAGCACTATCAAGGAGAGCGCTCATCTTCTTAATCTCGCCTTTGGGAGTCGTCTTGCCCCAAGGATTGTCGAAATCCTTACCCAAAAGAATCATACCGCCGCGAGGTCCACGAAGAGTCTTATGCGTGGTGGTGGTGACGATATGGCAATATTTCACAGCATTTTCGAGGTGACCTTTAGCGATAAGGCCGCTGGGGTGACTAATGTCGCCCATGAGGAGGGCACCACATTTATCCGCAATTTCACGCATGCGTTTCCAATCCCAATCACGGCTGTAGGCGCTACCGCCACCGATGATGATCTTTGGTTTGCCTTCCATAGCGCGGGTTTCCATCATATCATAGTCGACGGTACCCGTTTCTTCTTTCACCTCATAGGAAATAGCGTGGAACATAAGGCCGCTGAAATTGACCGGGCTGCCGTGAGAAAGGTGACCGCCGTGGTTGAGGTCCATACCCATAAAGGTATCGCCAGCTTTCATGCATGCCATAAATACGGCCATATTAGCTTGAGCACCGCTGTGAGGTTGCACATTAGCCCACTCAGCACCATAAAGTTTCTTGGCGCGCTCAATAGCGATAGTTTCACTCTGGTCGACCACTTGGCATCCGCCGTAGTAGCGCTTGCCGGGATAACCCTCGGCATATTTGTTGGTCATAACGGAGCCCATGGCCTCCATCACCTGGTCGCTAACAAAGTTTTCAGAGGCAATCAACTCGATGCCCTTTGTCTGGCGTTCTCTCTCTTTCTGGATGAGATTGAAAATTTCAGTATCTCTTTGCATATCAATATTGTTTTGAATTAAAAATTTTACTTAATATCTTGCAAAGATACGAGTTTTTTCAGAAAAATGAAGCTTTTTATAATAAAATGACTATTTATGGTACACAATTGAAAAAAATTCGTATCTTTGCAAATTAGTCTTAATAGAAATTTCCTCCCTTATGAAAAGACTCACAATACTCATTTTGTTGACATTTACCCTCATTGGCGGTACTATGGCCCAAACTCTGTCACAAGAGAAAAGTAGTCGTCTGTACGGCTATAAGAACGCGGAAGGCGGCTGGCAGATTGCTCCACAGTTCTCGCACGCCAATCCCTTTCAAGGCCATTTCAAAAAGTTTGCCGTAGTCAAACTGGACGGTGCCTGGGGATGCTGCGACGTGCGTGGCGAAATGATTGTCCGCAACATTTTCCACTCTGCCGAAGAAGCCGAAGAGGCAGGCAAGCAATGGGAAAGCGGCGACGAACCTGGCAAATGGGTTTATCCTGCCCAGAACACAGCCACAGACAAATGGGGATTTGTGGATTACTACGGCAAATGGAAATTTGAACCCGTTTATGAAGACGCCCGTCCCTTCTATGGCGTAGAACCCATGAATTATGCCACAGTCAAATACGATGGCCGTTGGGGCTGCATCGACGGCAAAGGCGTTATGGTGATAGCCCCCATCTTCATGGCGCAAGAACACGCCGACCTTGCTGGAAAACAATGGATCAACGGCTTGCACTACGACACATGGCGCTATCCCACCCAAGGAAAAGACAACAACCTATGGGGATACGTGAATTATCTGGGGCGCTGGATGGTGCAACCCGAATACGAGGACTACGACTACTTTGGCAAAGACCACAACTATATTTATGCCCAGGTAAAGAAAAATGGCCGCTGGGGCAGTATTGACCGTTATGGAAAAGTAATATCCCAGATGATATTTCCCTCTATGCAAATTGCCGACTACGCCCTTAGCCAACTCGAACACGGCCGTGCCATCGACAAATGGCGCTATCCCGTAACAGATATCCAAACCCAAAAATGGGGATGGGTGGATTATACTGGAGAATGGTGTATTGAACCCATGTACGAGGGCGCATCGCACTTTGTAAACGACACAGGAGAGTTTGCAACCGCCAAGATGGACGGCTACTGGTGCAGTATTGGCGCCGCAGGTGAATGGCTATCGAAGAACGTATTCACACTTTCTCGCGAAGCAGAGCGCGCCGGCTATGAATGGGACAACGACCAAGAGCTTGGACATTGGCTCTATCCTATCAAAAATCCAGAGAATGGCTATTGGGGATGGGTTGATTTCAAAGGCCAATGGGTCATCAATCCCACATTCGAAGACGGTAAGGAATTTATCTATTCATGGAACAACCGCACAGCTCCCGCCAAGATGGATGGGCGCTGGGGATGCATCGACCATACTGGACGTTTCGTCGTCGCCAACATATACAACACCTCTTCGGAAGCATCCGTAGCTGGCCGGAAATGGAGCAGTAAAAAGAAATTCTAACCAGAACCAACACTACCGGGAAACGCTTACTCACAAGCATGCCGCGATTATGGATTACCTTATAAGAAACGCGACAATAGTAAACGAGGGCTCGCTGCGCGAGGCCTCGATTTACATTTCCGATGGCAAGATAGTCGAAATTTTCTCACCAGACAAACAACCCCAGATTCCCGCATCTGCATCTTACGAAACAATTGATGCCACAGAATGTCTGCTGCTGCCAGGCATTATTGATACACATGTGCATTTCCGCGACCCCGGCATGACCGAGAAGGCAGACTTCGCCACCGAAAGTCGCGCGGCTGCCGCCGGTGGGGTAACGTCGGTCATCGACATGCCCAACACCATACCTCAAACCACCACCCTACCCCTTTTGGAACAAAAGGAAAAAATGGCGGCTAAAAAATCTGTGGTCAACTACGGATTTATGCTCGGCGCAACCAACGACAACATCGACGAACTGATTTCCATAGATACCCAACGCTACGCTGCCATCAAACTCTTTCTTGGATCATCTACAGGAAACATGCTGGTCAACGACGCAACGCGACTTGACCATCTTTTCCAACACTCGCGAAAACTCATCGTAGCCCATTGCGAAGAGGAATCCATCGTGCAAGCCAACATGAAACTGTACAAGGCAGAATTTGCCGGCACAGACAAAGAGCGGGCCTCTCTACATCCCAAGATTCGCAACACGGAAGCGTGCTACGTATCCACATACAAAGCCATTGAAAGGGCCTTAAAATACGGAACGCGACTGCATATTGCCCATGTGAGTAGTGCCACGGAGCTCAATATGTTTAGCAACAAGCCACTTGCCGAAAAGAAAATTACCGCAGAAGTAACTCCAAACCATCTATGGTACGATGACCGCGATTATACGGAATTAGGCAACCTTATCAAATGCAACCCTTCAATTAAAAGCAATAATGACCGACTGGCCCTGTGGGCAGCCCTATACGATGGATTGCTTGACACCATCGGTAGTGACCACGCTCCACATACATGGGATTCAAAACAGAAAAACTATTTCGATGCGCCAAGCGGCATTCCATCCATACAGCATACCTTGCAAATGATGCTGGAGGCATGCTATAGTCCTATATCCGACCATGCCGAACTAATTGACACATGGGTTCCACTCATCGTAGAAAAGATGTGCCACAACCCTGCCGTATTGTTTGGCATCAAAAAGCGCGGCTTTATCCGAAAGGGCTATTATGCCGACCTCACATTGGTACGTACTGGCGTTGAGCAAACCATAAATAAAGATAATATACTATATAAATGCGGATGGTCGCCGCTGGAAGGGCAAACGTTCCACACCCGTATAGAAAAAACTTTTGTAAACGGGAATGTGGCGTTCGATGCAGCAGCAATGGAGCATTCTTTTAAGCACAAAGGTTCTTTATTGGAATTTTCCGCGTGACAGATTCTGATATCAAAAAAAATAATTGCGCAAGAACCACAATAAATCACCTATTTGCAGGTACAAAATATTGAAAAAATCAAAAATACAATACGCCATGAAAAAGACACTTCTTATCGCCATCGGAGTAATACTCCTGACTGGGAGCATCTGTGCCCAAGAGCGCCACAGCATCAAACGCGACCAACTACCGTCTGCTGCAATGAAGTATATACAAAACAACTGGAACAACGTATCGCCATCCAAAATCATTAAGATAACCCAAGGGTTCGATGTCGCTTACGAAGTCACACTTGTTGACGGCACTCTAATCAATTTTAACCGCGACGGCAACTGGAAAGACATCTCTGCCGACAAAGAGGTGACGAAAAGCGCCGTACCTGCAGGCATTCGTCGCTATGTTCTTGAGAATTGTCCCAAATACAAGATTGTACGCATGGACAAAGAAACCGAGGGCTACAAAATCCACCTCAGCAACGGCCTCGAAATGCGCTTCGATTTCCAAGGCAATCGAATCTAATTATTGGAACATACAAGAAAAATGGACAAACTAATTAAAATATCCTCCATAACAAAGAAAATTGTCGTAGCACTATTGGGGGCATTTCTGCTACTGTTCCTACTTTTTCACGCTACAGCAAACTTGCTAGTGCTTAAAGACGATGGCGGGAGTGCCTATTCGGCGTTTTGCCATTTTATGGGCAGTAATATTATTGTAAAAATATTCGAAATTTTACTTCTGGCAAGCATTCTGTTGCACATCATCCTCACAATCATCTTGTGGTTCCAAAACAAGAAAGCCCGGCCTATCCCCTATCACATACCTACGAAAAGCAAAACTGCACCATCGTCAAAGCTGATGATACTTACAGGAACACTACTACTCATTTGTATTGGGCTACATTTCTACGATTTCTATCTCGTAAAGATTGGGGTGGTGAAGAGAATATATATGGCCAAGATTGAAGATATCCAGAGCGACGAAGTTATCACCCTGCAACACTATTGCGACCAAATGGAAACAACCCCTCAAGATTTCATCGGTCAATACGAACAGAATCTTGAGGTATATAAATCCATGCTACCTGAGGATGACTTTAGCAAACTCGCCAATGAAACCGAAGCTATGAAACGCGCAATACCCGTTATTGATTTCCTCCAACGGATAGACAACAGCATGGTGTCCAGCGACCACAAATGGATTACACAAATCAATTATGACGACAAAGTCTTATTAGAGAAAGCCATACCCAACATTGATGTAGAACCCGATTTCTACAATATGGTACACCAACTGTTCAAGAGACCGCTAATGGTAGTTATGTACCTGTTGTTTTTCGCCATACTATGGTTCCACATGCGCCACGCATTTGAAGCTGCATTTCAGACATTAGGTCTTTCCAACTACAAATACTATCGCGCCATAGAAATCATTGGCATCATATACGCGTGGTGTATATGCCTAATGTTTGCCAGCATCCCCATTGGCATCCTGTTATTATTCTAGTCGTCCCAAAACGCACCCAACATAATCTTCCAACGAACAGACATATCCATGGATTCCAAGATACCCTCAGGTCCCCTTCCCGAAAAATGGACTAACTACAAAGCATCCCAAAAACTAGTCAACCCTGCCAACAAACGCAAACTAAACATCATCGTTGTAGGTACAGGGCTAGCAGGCGCATCAGCTGCAGCATCATTAGGTGCTTTGGGATTTAATGTTGATATATTCTGCATTCAAGACTCCCCCAGACGCGCACATTCCATAGCTGCCCAAGGAGGCATCAATGCCGCGAAAAACTATCAGAACGACGGCGACAGCGTGGAACGCCTATTTCGCGACACTATCAAAGGCGGTGACTACCGTGCGCGCGAAGCCAATGTGTATCGATTAGCCGAGGTAAGCGGAAATATTATTGACCAATGTGTCGCTCAAGGCGTACCCTTTGCTCGCGATTATGGTGGACTCCTTGACAACCGTTCCTTTGGAGGTGCCCAAGTAAGCCGTACATTCTACGCGCGTGGACAAACGGGACAACAACTGCTATTAGGTGCCTATGGGGCGCTGAGCCGGGAGATAACACATGGCTCTGTCAAACTACACGAACGCCACGAAATGATGGAACTAGTTGTTGTTGATGGTCGGGCTCGGGGCATTATCGCACGAGATCTCGTCACAGGTAAACTAGAACGATACGCCGCACATGCCGTCATAGTAGCCACTGGCGGCTATGGCAATGTGTATTACTTGTCCACGAATGCCATGAACAGCAACGTGTCAGCCGCATGGCAATGCCACAAGAAAGGTGCCTATTTTGCCAATCCTTGCTATGTACAAATCCATCCAACTTGCATTCCCGTACATGGTGACTACCAATCAAAACTAACACTCATGAGTGAAAGTTTGCGCAACGACGGTCGCATTTGGGTACCCAAAAAGAAGGAAGATGCGGAAGCGCTGCGAAAAGGTCAGTTGAAGGCCTGCGACATCAGAGAAGAAGACCGCGATTACTATTTGGAGCGCCGCTATCCAGCTTTTGGAAACCTTGTTCCCCGTGACGTTGCCTCTCGTGCCGCCAAAGAACGTTGTGATGCTGGCTATGGTGTAGGACCCACAGGATTAGCCGTATTTCTTGACTTTGCAGACGCCATTAAACGTCTAGGGAAAGACGTGGTAGAGCAGCGTTATGGCAACCTATTCCAAATGTATCAGAAAATCGTTGACGAGGACCCTTACAAAACCCCGATGATGATTTACCCTGCTGTCCACTATACCATGGGAGGGCTCTGGGTCGACTACGAGTTACAGACAACCATTTCTGGACTCTTTGCCGCCGGTGAAGCAAATTTCAGTGACCATGGAGCCAATCGACTCGGTGCATCTGCATTAATGCAAGGGCTCGCCGATGGATATTTCGTACTTCCCTACACTATACAGAACTATCTCGCCGACCAAATATATGTTGGCAACATAGCGTCCAACACTCCCGAATTTGATGAAGCCGAACAATGCGCGAAACAACGTATTGAACAGCTGATAAACATTCAAGGTACCCACACGGTTGACCATTTCCACAAAACCTTGGGCAAAATAATGTGGGAACATGTTGGCATGGCACGTAACGCTGACAGTATCACAGAAGCTATACATCACATTGACGAATTAGAGAATAATTTCTGGAAAGATGTCCACGTCACCGGCAATGCATACGAGTATAATCCCGAGTTGGAAAAAGCGTACCGATTAGCTGATTATTTTGAGTTGGCACGCCTGATAGCCACCGATGCCCTTCATCGCGAAGAAAGTTGCGGTGGTCACTTCCGCACAGAGTATCAGACCGAAGATGGGGAAACGTTGCGCGACGACGAACACTATATGTATGTCGCAGCATGGCAATATCAAGGCCACGCCCAACCCGAAACCCTCCACAAAGAGACTCTCAACTACGAACACATCCAGATTGCCAAACGTAACTACAAGTAAGTAGTGGATTGTAACACAACAAACAAACGAACGTGCGACAAAGCGAAAAACAAACAGAACCCATGTGGCTATTTAATGTATAAACGACCAAAAGTACGGCTATGAATTTCACACTGCATATATGGCGTCAGGCAAACGCACAATCCAAGGGTCACTTCGAAACATACCAGATTGAGAATATAACCCCCGATTGTTCTTTCCTGGAGATGCTTGATATTCTCAACGAAAAACTAATCAACGACCATATCGATCACCCCATATGCTTCGACAACGACTGCCGCGAAGGCATCTGTGGAATGTGTGGTCTTTACATCAACGGACGTCCTCATGGTAATGATGACGGAATAACCACCTGTCAACTGCACATGCGTAAATTCAACAATGGCGAAGACATTTGGATAGAGCCCTGGAGAGCTAAAGCATTTCCCGTCATAAAAGATTTGGTGGTGAATCGTTCTGCCTTCGACAAAATTATCCAAGCTGGCGGCTACATTAGCGTGACTACCGGAGGAGTTCCAGACGCCAATACGATACTCATTCCAAAACACAAAGCCGATATGGCCATGGATGCTGCTGAATGTATCGGCTGCGGGGCATGCGTGGCTGCTTGCAAAAACGCAAGTGCCATGCTTTTTGTCGGAGCAAAAGTCTCCCATCTTGCGCTGCTTCCCCAAGGACAAATTGAAGCACAAAACCGCGTAAAAAATATGGTGTGCAAAATGGATGAACTGGGGTTTGGTAGTTGTACAAACACCTATGCTTGCGAGGCCGAATGCCCCAAACAAATCAAACGACAGAATATTGCCCGACTCAATCGTCAATTTATCGGAGCCAACATTGGGAGTGACCGAAAGAAATAGCAAGTATGAAGAAACTCACCAAATTACTGATTACCGTACTGCCACTTCTATTATCAGTCTCATCTCAAGCACAATTTGACACAATTGGCTACGACAATGGGGAGTATTCATCTTCAATTTATTCTCGTAATTATCCATCATTGTATTGGGGCATAACCATCCCACCCGGCGAACTATCATCCGTAGGCGACCGACTCACGGCCGTGATGCTCCACTCCATTGAATCTTATAATATTGAACTTGCCGTCTATAGTGGAAGCGAATATAGCCCTTTGACGCTGCTCGTCTCTCAGGAATTCCTATCTGACAGTGCTAGTGGTTGGAATACCATTACCCTGAATACGCCACTTGACATCGACACCAACAATACACTATGGATTACATTCCATAAAGATACCCCTGTATATGCCGGAGACTATTGTAGCGATATCATCAACAATCACCACGCTTCCTGGATGTCCGATGACGGAAATACATGGTTCAATGCGGTTGATTACGGCTTTGGAAATCCTTTTATGATACGCGCTATCTTTATATATTATAATGAATCCTTATTATATGCTCCCAAAGACAATACAAAAATCCATGTACATGGAAATAGAATAGCTTTTTCCAACACAGGAAATCTACCAATCTGGATCTACAGCATTGACGGTCGTTGTATCCTTAACGGCAAACGAGGTATTGATTCATATAAAGTCCCAGATGCAGGTATATATGTGGTGAGAATAGGCACTGGGACAGCACGAAAAATTGCCGTGATGCAATAGTTTACCTAATACCTAACAAGGGTAGGTAACGGCCGTTATGGCTATTAAGAAGTATTCTTTTGATATTAGGATGCAGTTCTTTCTTGTAGTAGAAGAACAATAGATTTTGTGCATGTTTGTCATCTTGACGGGTGGCCACATAAATTGGCTGCATGGTTTCAGGATTGATGCCTGTATAATACATTTCTGTAGCCAGTGTCATTGGCGTGGGTGTAAAATCTTGCACCTGTTCCAACCTATAGCCCATTTTTCTCATCTGCACCGCCAATTCCGCCATATCCTCCAAACGGCACCCTGGATGGGAACTAATAAAATACGGTATTAACTGATACTTAAGTCCAGCGTGGCGACATATATCATCAAACCGCTGTTTTATCTGAACAAACGTGTCAAATGACGGTTTTCTCATCACTTTAAGCACCGCCGGAGATGTATGTTCTGGAGCCACCTTCAGACGCCCACTCACATGATGAAGTACCACCTCTCTAAAATATTCAAAACCATCGTTGCTTTTAGTAAATAAATCGTAACGGATACCGCTGCCTATGAAGAGGTGCTTTACCCCGGGACGTGACATAACTTTGCGATAGAGCGATACGATATGCGTATGATCACTATCAAGATTCGGGCAATGCGACGGTTGTATACATGAATATCGGGCACATTTCTTGCACAGTTCCTTGTTGCGCCCACTCATTTTGTACATATTGGCAGAAGGACCGCCCAAGTCACTCAAAGTACCATTAAACGATGGCATATTTACAACCTTGTCCACCTCAGCCATAATGGATTCTTCACTACGCGATACCACTTGCTTACCCTGGTGAGCACTGATGGTACAGAATGCACATCCGCCGAAACATCCCCTATGACTATTGATAGAGAACTTTATCATCTCATAGGCAGGGATCTTGCCTCTTTTTAGGTATTTAGGATGAGGCAACCGAGTATATGGCAAATCAAATGACTTGTCGAGTTCTTCTCCCGAAAGCGGTACATCTGGAGGAGAAATCACAACGAAACGATCTCCGTGAGGCTGTACAATGGTAGCAGCTTCAACCTTGTTACTTTCTACTTCGAAACGATGAAAATTCTCTATTTGCTTTCTTTTCGATTTTCTACACTCTTCATAGGAATGCAGAACTATCATATCCGAATCTTCATTCCCTGGTATCTCATCAGCGAGATATGCCGTTTGCTTCATCCCGCGCAATGCAGGCACCCCACCTCCTTCATTCAGAGTATTGGCTATTGCCACTATCGTCCTCTCTCCCATCCCGTAGGCCAGTAAATCAGCAGGCACATCGTATAAAATCGATGGTTTTAGCGTATCGCTCCAATAATCGTAATGCGCCAGTCGACGCATAGATGCTTCTATTCCTCCAACAATAACAGGGACGTCAGGATATATTTGTTTCAAGATCCGAGTATATACATATGTGGCATAATCGGGGCGAAAGCCAGCAACACCTCCCGGCGTATAAGCATCATCATGACGCAACCTTCTCGCCGCTGTATAGTGGTTCACCATCGAGTCCATACATCCCGATGTGACCCCAAAAAATAAGCGGGGTTTGCCGAACTTGCGGAAATCGCGCAAGTCATCACGCCAATTTGGTTGAGGAATGATGGCCACCCTATAGCCCTCCGCCTCTAATGTGCGCCCTAAAACGGCCGTACCGAACGACGGGTGATCGACATAAGCGTCTCCAGACACAAGTATAATGTCAACCTCCGCCCATCCGAGACGTTTGACCTCTTCAAGCGTTATAGGGAGGAATTGCGCCACAATCTTGCTTGTATTTATTGTAAAGAAAAAGGCGGCGAACATCATCCGCCGCCTTCAATCCTACTCTTTTATGTCAGTCCTTAATTGCCGCAATACCTGGCAACGTCTTTCCTTCGAGGTATTCCAGCATGGCGCCGCCACCTGTTGAAACATAACTCATCTTGTCAGCAATGCCCATCTGCTTGACAGCAGCCACGCTATCGCCACCTCCCACAGTGGTAAAAGCCCCCTGCTTACCGGCTTCAGCAACAGCTTTAGCTATCTCATGGGTGCCCTTTGCAAAAGCGGGAATTTCAAACACACCTGCAGGACCATTCCAAAGAATAGTCTTGCTCTTAAGCACGATTTCACGAATTGCATTCACGCTGTCAGGACCGCAATCCATGCTTTCCCAATCATCGGGAACAGCATTTGAGGCGACTATCTTGGTATTGGCATCATTGCTGAAATTGTCAGCAATCACACTGTCTGTAGGGATGTAATATTTCACCCCTTTTTCATCCATACGTTTCATCAGGTCAAGAGCCAACGACATCTTATCATCCTCGCAGATGCTCTTGCCAATTTTGCCGCCCATGGCTTTGGTAAACGTGTAACGCATACCACCAATGATAACCATATTGTCCACCTTATCCAAAAGGTTTTCCAAGATGCCTATCTTACTGCTTACCTTGCTGCCACCGATAATAGCGGTAAAGGGACGCGGCGCGTCATGCATCAGCTTTTCCAGATTACGCACCTCATGCTCCATCAAGAATCCAAAGTATTTGTCTTTAGGGAAGAATCTGGCAATCACAGCCGTCGAACTATGTTCACGATGGGCAGCACCAAAAGCGTCATTGACATAGCAGTCTCCCAGTTTCGACAGTTGCTCTGCAAATTCCACACCGCCCTTCGTCTCCTCCGGATAGAAGCGGATATTCTCCAGCAACATCACCTCACCACCTTGGAGGTTTTTGGCCAATTCCTCAGGTTTGCCGCTGCCAAGGAGTTCTTGCGTAAACACAACCTTATGGCCCACAAGTTCTTCCAAATGTTTGGCAACCGGTTGAAGGGTCAGTTCTGGTTCGAAACCGCCCTTTTTCGGACGGCCAAAGTGAGCCATTATAATAACAGCAGCACCGTCCTTCAGCAGTTTCTCGATGGTGGGCATCGACTCACGCATGCGGGTATCGTCGGTGATATTTTTATTCTCGTCGACAGGTACGTTAAAGTCAACGCGCAGCAACACCTTTCTGCCTTTAAAGTTTATTTCGCTGATAGATTTCATTAGATTTGTTTTAAGAGTTAAGGGTGCCACGAATCCCATTGTCAAACATTATGGGACCATGGATCACTATTTAATTCAGTACGATCTCTCTTATGCGTGAGCTTCCTCGGGTTCTTCTACGGCCATACCTATGTAGAGAGCCGAAAGCATCGTGAACACATAGGCCTGGATGTAAGCCACCAGACACTCAAGTAAACTGATGAACACGGCAAACAGCACCGATACTACCGACACCGCGCCACCCACAGCTGCTCCAAACAGATTTGACAGGATGAAAATAATCACCACAAAGCCGAGAATGACGATATGACCTGCTGTCATATTGGCAAAGAGTCGTATCATCAGCACGATGGGTTTGGTAAACACACCCACAAGTTCCACTACCGGCATCAAAGGGAATACCTTTAACCATGCAGGAACACCAGGAGTATTGAATATGTCTTTCCAATAATGCTTGTTGCCACTAAGGTTTGTTATAAAGAAAGTAATCAAAGCCAATGTGGCTGTTACTGCAATATTTCCCGTAATGTTGGCACCTGCAGGAAAGAACGGTATCATACCCAAGCAATTGCAGAAGAAGATAAAGAAGAACAGCGTCAACAGATAGGGAAGATACTTCTCATATTTAGGCCCTATCATCGGTGCAGCCATCTCGTCGCGCACATGACACACCAACATTTCCACCAGAGCTTGCAAGCCATGCGGAGCTTTATTGGGACGTTTCTTATATTGTTTCCCTGCCGAAAGAACGATAACAAGCAGGAGTATCACCGCTATAATTATAGCTGCAGGAGTCTTGGTGATTGAGATATCGATTGGTTTCTTTATCTTTCCATTGGCCATCACAATGGGGTTTCCTATCTCATCAATGCAGATAATCTCTTCCTTTTCCAAACCGCCACCCACAAGGCGATAACCCTTATAATCAGCGTGACCATGATGGAAACGTTTGGACATAAAGACATCCAAGTGGCCATCATTAATCAAGATGACTGGCAGTGAGATAGCCACCGCATGTTCTTTACCGTCTTTGGTCTTGTAGTCAAACAGATGCCAGGAATGAGCATCAGTAACGTGACCAATAATGATGGAACCTGGATTCATCTCTCCTTCATCTTCTACCACCACAGCCGCCTGGTTCATCGTTGTATCCGGCAATTCATCAACTGCCTTGCTAGGGCTGTTGAGGTCTTTCTCGGAAGGAATGCTCTCTGTCTGTGCAAGAGCCACCACCGACAAAGAGAAAAGAGCCGCAAATAAAGTGATGTGTTTTAATCGCATGATTAATAGTTTATTTCTTATAATAGCAATTTTGTATTCATCCTATATGGACTTGCAAAGATACAAAAAAGTCGGGATTGACAACGCTATTCTGCAAAGTTTTTTTTGTATTCCCTCAAACGTCCTCTGTCTTGGATGCATTGTTAAAGATGTCAATCTGCACAGAATCGAAAAGCCCCAGTTGGTTTTTCGACACCGTTTGTGAAGCATTGCGATTGTACGTCTTCAAAGCTTCGTGCACAATATGGCGTATCGCCACCGCGCGGGGAACACCTTTGTCTTCCGCAAAAGCCGTTAGTGCCTCATAATCTCGTCTCGAGAACGTCAGAGATACTTTCTTACCCCGCGGTTGCGTTTTATTTGGCATAGTGATAGTGATTAAAGTATTTGCAAAATTAGCAACAATTCCATAATTGAACCTCGTATGCCGCTGAAAGATTGTAACAAGGTTTTAAACATATACGCAGAAAAGCCCTTCCTGACGGATGGGCTTTTCCTTTTATTGCGATATGTAGCACTATGTTACCTCGGCACTGTCTGCGACTGCATGAAGGCATATTCGTACGGTTTGAATGTCTCTTCCGCCTTATTTGCCAGAGTCTCATTATGCAGATGCTTGCGCGCGCTGTCGGCGAGAGTGTACAGTATCTGGCAGTCTTCCCGCAGACGGTTGGCGGTTCCGGCCGCAAACTTGCGGTTAGCCATCTTGGTGTATTGTCCCACGTAAGCTATATCCTGACGATAATAGTCGAAGATGTCGTTCCAAAGTTCCGTGGCCTTCTCTACACCATAGACTTTGTTGTAGAGTTCCACCATATAGAGGCAGTATTTATCGTGGGCAAAGTTCTTCTTGGGGAAGAATTTTTCACCCATATCGAGCAACTGACGCGCACTCGCGGTGTCGGGAGTCGGACCTGCCATCAACGCACGAGCCAGTACAAAGAAGTTCTGGCGCTGCACGCTTCCCATATTCAAACTGATGGGATCCACATAGATGTCTGCGTTCAGGTTGCCCCATTCAAGCGGAGTGTATTCGCCGTCTTCTCCCTGGATTCCATTGAGATAGTAGTCCATCGTATTGGCGGTAAACTCCTTCTGTGCGGGATAAGGCATCAATCTGAACACCAATCCGTCCTCCATGCAGTAGCTGTCCACAATGGGGAATGCATCCTTGATATAGCTGGGGTTCATCGTGTAGATATTTCTCTCAAAATGATTTGTGCCCAATATATCAAGTATCATCAGCTGGTGGCGATAGAGCATATCCCTGTTGATGGTAAAACGTATCACAGGGTCGATATGCGGGGCGTCCTCAGCAGATACAACACCCAATTCGACCAACTTGTCTACATTGACAGTAATCTTAAACCTCTTGGTCGGCAGGAAATGAATCATTTCGCCCCTGTTGTTGACCGTGAAGCGGGAAGCGTTGTCGCGCACCATTTTCAGTACATCCGACACTTCCAGGAACTCAGGCGAGTTGTCCTGTAGATACACAAGGTCGGCGCCCAAGCCATAGAAGTCCTCGTAGGGCAATGTCATCGGCAACGCATCTGACTCATAGAGTTTGTTGTATAGCTGTTCGATATACCAATGCATGCCCGCCAAGGTGTAGTTGAGTATACGCACATCCGTACGCCAACCTTCCACCTCCTGCGCATACCAGAGCGGGAAAGTGTCGTTGTCGCCGTAGGTGACCAAGATGGAGTTCTTGCTCAGGTTGCCCAGGTAATTCTTTGAGAAATCGCGGGCGGCCGTCTTCTGCGAACGGTCGTGGTCGTCCCAGTTCTGTGACGCCATGCGCACAGGCACCGCCAGCATGCACAGCAGAAACACCGCTGCCGTCACAACGCCCTTGAGGGAATTGTTCTTGACATTCTTTGTAATCCAATCCGCCAATCCAAGCACTCCCAATCCGACCCAGACGGCAAAGAAGTAGAACGACCCCACAAAAGCATAGTCACGCTCACGCGGCTGGCGGGGAGGCATATTCAGATAGATGCCGATAGCCAATCCTGTCATGAAGAACATCAAGAATACAATGAACGCGCCGCGTTTGTCCTTCATCACGTGATAGACCAAACCGGCCACTCCAAGCAGCAGCGGCAACAGGAAATAAGTGTTGCGCGCCTTGTTGTTCTTCATGGCGTCGGTCAGATTGTCCTGCGGCCCCAGACGGGCTTCGTCGATAAACTTGATGCCACATATCCAGTTGCCGTTCATGTAATCTATGGAGCCGTCATCGTTGAAGTGATGCCCCTGGATATCGTTCTGCCTGCCGGCAAAGTTCCACATGAAGTAGCGCCAATACATCCAGCCACATTGATAGCGGTTGAAGTACTTCAGGTTCTGGCTCATCGTCGGTTTCTGTCCGCGAGGAGGTTCACCTGCCCAATATTTGTAGAACAGCGGATGCTGGCGACCGTTGTCGTTGCTGTACATGCGGGGGAAGAAGCCCGTATGCTCGCTACGGTACACAAATTTCTGCGAATGTGCCTTGGGAATGTAGCAATCACGTCCTTCGCTATCGGTGCCACGCACATATTTGGTGTAGCCGTTCTTCACGTCGATAGGATTGCCTGCCGTGTAGTATGGGCCCGTCAGCAACGGCGTCTCCCCATATTGTTCACGACCCAGGTAGGCGCGCAGAGCCACAGCGTCCTTGGGGGCGTTCTCGTTAAGCGGCGTATTGGTGTTGGCGCGTATCACGAGGACAAAGAAAGTGCTGTAACCCACTATGAGCATCAACAGTCCCAAAATAGAGGCGTTGACCACCGGTTTGTTGGCTTGTTTGGCCGAAGTCTTCCACAAACCCCAGCCGATGACGCCGGCCACAATCAGGAAGAACACAACGGTGCCCACGCTGAAACCAAAGTGGAGCGAGTTGACAAAGAACACATCAAATGCGCTGCTCACGCTCACGATGCCAGGAATGATACCCCACAGCACCACAGCCAGCAGCAGCACCGATATGACACCGCTGACGATGAAGCCCTTGACGGTCGTTTTCTTCCATTTCTTGAAATAAACCACATACACCAACGCAGGTATGGTCAGCAAGTTCAGCAAGTGGACGCCGATGGCCGTGCCCACCAGGAAGCATATCAGGATGAGCCACCGCAACGAATGCGGGTCGTCGGATTGTTCTTCCCATTTGAGCACCGCCCAGAACACCACGGCCGTAAAGAACGACGACATAGCGTAAACTTCGCCTTCGACGGCAGAGAACCAGTAGGTGTCGCTGAAACAATAGCACATGGCACCGACAATACCCGATGCGAAGATGGCCCATGTGCGCCAGTCCTTCAACCCGGGTTCGGGCTCACGGATAATGAGTTTGCCCAGCAGCGTAATCGTCCAATAGAGGAACATGATGCCAAAACCGGAGCACACAGCCGACATGATGTTGACTGCACGGGCCGCCGACAGCGGGTCGCTGAACATGGAGAACAAGCGTCCAATGATTTGGAATGTGGGGGCTCCCGGAGGATGTCCCACCTGGAGTTTGAATGCGGTAGCAATGTATTCACCACAATCCCACCAGCTGGCAGTCGCTTCGGCCGTCATGATGTACACACCACAGGCAACGAAACACACCAACCAACCGATAATGTTGTTTACCAAGTGATAACGTTTCATTTTGTGTATTGGGTTTTAGTTTACCTTATTTATCTTAATCCCTGTTGATGGGGCAAGTCATGCAACGGGCGCCGCCACCGCCGCGAGGCAGTTCGGAAGCCGCAAAGGTCACCACCGCCTTTTCATAGTCGAACGGATGGGTCGTGCCTGCACACACATCCTCGGCCTTCAGCACAGCAAAACCGGCTTTGTCCAACGCATCGATAGTATGGCCGTTGCGACGATAGCCAATGACATGATTGTCGCCGAAAGCAAAGAAGTTGGCACCGCTGTGCCACTGCTCGCGTTCCTGCTTCCAGTCGTCAAACAGCCCCTCCCCGCTCCTGCCACCGCAGAAAACAGGTTCCATCTCCACGCCGGCATACTCCAGCGCCTTCAATATATCGGGAAACTCACGGCGCTCCACCTTGGAGCCCGCCGTCGACAGCATGTAAGTGTGCATGTTGGCAAAGAGGCCGCTGTGTTTCAGCATCGGCTCAAACACCATGCATTGATGCTCGCCCAGATGGGTGAACACCATATCCAGATGGATAAACGAATCGGGCTTATGAGGCAGTTCCTGCACAATAAACGAGAAATTATCCTCCCCTATGCCGAACTGGTTCACCAGATACTCGATGCCGTGCATGTTGGTGCGGATGCCGTTGCCGATACACACAAGACCGTCGCGGACAATCTGGATGTCGCCGCCTTCCGTACGCGCTTTAGCGTCGTGCTTTTGGGCCCACAGCGTCTCGGTGCGGAAGTATTGCTCAAAGATGGTCTTGTACAGCAGCGACTCACGTCCGCGCACCTCAAACGACATCGAATTGATCAACGCCTTGCGGTACATACACGACGAGGCATCCCTGGTAAAGAAGAGATTGTAGAGCGGGCGCAGCAGAAAACGGCGCTGGGCAAAACTCTCAGGGTCTTTGCCCTTTCGGTAAGCGAAGCCCTCTATCAGTTCGCCAGCCAGCGTCTTGGCGTCATGCGTCAACAACTCGTCGGACAGAAAGTCACAGCCGTCGTAGGCACACGACTGCCGCACCAGCACCTCGCTGATGTCATCGTCCGTCAGCAGCTCCTCAAGTATATCTCTCACATAGAACACCTTTGCCACCTTCTCCAGCGCACCCGAGAAACAAGCATATTCCCTGTTCACAATATCCAAGTTCAATATGTCGCTATACAAGGCATCCGGTGCGTTCTGAGGGGCCATAGCTTCGATTTCACGACCGGGACGATGCAGCAGCACAGCGTTCAGTCGGCCAGTTTCGGAGCGTAAGTTTACAGGTATCATACGTATACTAATAATCTAACACATTATATTGTAGAGCAATGCTTTCACAATGCCCACAGATAGGTAGATGCAAAGATAGCAAAAACTTTCCAATCCCAATCAAAATCTTTTCAACATCTTGTCCACCTCGCCCGGACTTATCATTCTCTTCCAATACTTGACGGCATCCCAAGAAACATCCATACACATAATCCGAATCTGCTATCCAGGGGAAAAAAGCACTACCTACCACTTAGCACCCCACCACATACAAGGAAGATACAAGGAAGATACAAGGAAGATACAAGGAAGATACAAGGAAGATACAAGGAAGATACAAGGAAGATACAAGGAAGATACAAGGAAGATACAAGGAAGATACAAGGAAGATACAAGGAAGACACTAGGAACATACTAGGAACATACTAGTTACCCTAGAGTCACCCTAGAATTTGGCTAGAATTTGAAGGCCTTGAGGGCGGCTTTGAGACCTTGGTCCTCCGACTTCATAATCATGTAGTAGTACTGCGACCCATAGAGAGAACGGGCGATGAGCGCCTTGAGCATCACGGAAAGGTATTCCTCGCTGCGGCGGTTGATTTCCTCGGTGCGCAGGTCCTCCTTGCGGGCACGCTCGACGACGGCATTCATGAAGGTGGTATCCTTCTGCCAGCGTGCTATATAGTCGATATAATTGTCGGCGGTAATGGCGGCAACGGAGTCCTTTATCTGTTTCTTAAACTGGTCGGCCACCCAGGAAGCCACCCATTCGCCTTTCACGGCGGTGCGTTTCACACCTTTACCCTCGGCATAGACGGCAAACTTGGCATCGACGCCATAGGAGTCGTAGTTCTTGAGGAAACTGTCAAAATCAGCCAGCCGCTCATCTTGGCGGTGATGATTGGCCCAATCGGTCGTAAAGTCGGTAATCAGTCCTTTGGCTCGCAGATTGAGGTAGTAATCGCTGAGACGCATGGTGTCGATGGGCACAAAGACATCGGGCATGATGCCGCCGCCACCATAGACGATGCGCCCCTTGCTGGTGCGGAATTTAAGCGAGTCGGGCATGTGGATGGAGTCGGGATGCACCATCTCGCCATGATTGTAGCGGTCCATCAAATCTTTATAATACGACTCCGCGCCCTTGTCGTAGGGCTTCTGGATGCAACGGCCCGACGGAGTGTAATAGCGCGCCGTGGTGAGACGTATCTGCGACCCGTCTTTGAGCGAGAACACACGCTGCACCAGTCCTTTGCCGAACGACCGGCGACCGACGATGGTGGCTCTGTCCCAATCCTGCAACGCACCGCTGACTATCTCGCTGGCCGAAGCCGAGTTTTCATCAATCAGCACCACGAGCTCGCCCTCCGAGAATCCGCCGAAATGGCTGGAGCCGTACCCTTGGCGCGGCTGGCTGCGCCCCTCCTGATAGACGATAAGACGACCCTTGGGGAGAAACTCGTCGGCAACGCCACAAGCCATCTCCAGATAGCCGCCGCCGTTGCCGCGAAGGTCGAAGACCAAACGTTTCATGCCCTTCTTCTTGAGTTCGGCCACAGCATTATGAACCTCATCAACCGAAGTGCGGGCAAAACGGGTGAGACGGATATATCCCGTGACAGGATCAAGCATGAAACGGCTGTCCACCGAATAGATGGGCACCTTGTCGCGCACCACCACGAAATGCAGCTCATTACCCGAACGACGCACAGTGAGCTCCACCTTGGTATCTTTCTTGCCACGCAGACGCTTGAACACAAACGAATTGTTGATAGTGTCGCCCGTAGCGTTCTCGCCGTCGATGGCCACAATCTGGTCGCCTATCTGCAACCCCACTTTCTCCGACGGCCCTCCGACGATGACCTCAGCCACCTGAATGGTGTCCTTGACTATCTGGAACGAGATGCCGACGCCCTCAAAATTGCCCACAAGCCCCTCGTTGGTACGCTGCACATCGCGTTTGGCGATGAACATCGAATGGGGGTCGAGTTCCTTGAGCATAGCCACGATGCCCACCTCCGAGAGCTTGGGCATATCGGGCACCTGCACATACTGCTCGTTGATAATGCCGTAGGTCTGGCTGAGCTGCTGCCAGGAGACCATGGTGTCGATGGCTGCGGCTGCCTGTATATCCTGCTTTTTGGAACGTTTCTCCGGCTTCTGCGACCACGCAAAGGCCGGTGCTGCCACGAGACAGCCGAGGACAACGGAAAGTATCAGAGTGCGGATTCTCATCGTTAGTAGATTTTGACGATAGGGTAACGAGCCAACAGTCGTTTTATTGCCCATCGTAACCTCAGTAAATGTAAAAACGGTAAGAATCTCCGCAGTTTCTTATCCACCAATATTATTAAAACAAATTACCTTTACAACCGATAACCGATTTTCAACGTAAAGAAAGCCGGAATAATATTTCCCACAGTAAACGAATGTGTACCGTATGAACGAAGTCCTGGTGTCGTGGTAGTATTCATCTCATATTCCTCATATCCCTCAACTGGCATGCTACCCATACTCCAAAGTCCTAGGTCGGCAATCCAGTGGGCGTTCTCGACGAAACCGATGGAGATGTGAAAAGCGAGAGACGCAGAACCATAGAAATGGTCGGTATATACATAATCATACATATTTACTCCACCTATCGATATGGGCTCTTTCCCACCGATAAAACTAGCACTACGATTGGTAATCTTACGAATAGCAAGACCCGCTTGCGCTTCTAAATAGAAACTGTATTTGCTGCTCATCTCGAATTCATAACGAGCTCCTGCAAGGATTGGAACGTTTATGAATTTCGGAGAAATAATATTCACTTTGTCAAAATTGTTACGAGCATCAATGATGGACATGTTTGTTTTGTGGCGAACATCGTAATTGACATCTGTGTATATAAAATCTGCACTAACAACAATGCTTGCATTACTGCCAACCAGAGGATGGCTATATGACACGCCCAAGTCGAACCCATAGCCAGCACCGCCCTTGGTACTTTCGTAGGAAATAAGAGCCCAGTCGTTCGATAGAATATCTGATTTTGCAAAATCACCAATGGCCTGATTCCATCCTACAAAGAAAGTCCAATTATTGTTTTGCGCAGTAGATGGACGTAATACTGCAAACAACAGAATTATGAGTACTGAAAATCGTTTCATACCAATTGTATTTAAAAGATTTAAGCATCAATTCAATGATGCAAAGATACAACATTTTCATGACTTGGCAAAAAGATTTTACTCAACAAGACGACAAACGATTCTTTGGCGAATGAATGAATGAATGAATGAATGAATGAACACAACACTTTGTCAAAGACTTATACTATGCAATACTAAAATTGGATGACTTACGTTATCTTTATAATTTTATTAATTAAAATGAAATAATATAAAATAGCAACCACTATGGAAGAATCGTACACCCCAACAGAACAGCAAAGCAACGCTCAGACACAGCCAACACGACAGCCCCTCAACTTTGGGCAAACCATGCTGGCATCGGCCGTAGGCATCATCGTGGCCAGCGCCGTATTGAGCATCATCTCTTTTATCGCCATGATCATTATGATCATCAGCATGATGGGCAGCATTGACAAATCCGACAGCGTCACCGTGAAGGACGGCAGCTTTGTGAAAATCGACCTCAGTCAACATATTCAGGAAGCGGCTCCCAACATGCTGGAGAATGCCTTCAGCGAAGAAAAAGTCATCAGCGCTGAAGATATTCTGGAGACCCTCCATGCCGCCAAGAACGACAACCGCATCAAGGGTGTGTACATCGCCTGTGGTGCCAGCGACCTTTCTTGGGGTCTTTCCGAAGAACTGCGCAACGCCATCATCGACTTCCGCACAAGCGGCAAACCTGTGATATGCTACGGCGAGATGTTCACACAACCCATATACTATCTAGCCACCGCAGCCGACCGTATATGCCTGCACACCGACGGTGTTGTGGACTTCCGTGGTATCGGCGCACAACTTATGTTCTACAAGGACTTGTTCGACAAATTGGGCATGAAGGTAGACTTGATTCGCCCGACAAGTTGCGCCTACAAAAGTGCCGGCGAGCCCTATATCATGAACCACATGAGTGAGGCAAACCGTGAACAGATCCACGCCTATATCAACTCCATCTGGAGCCATGCGGCTCACAACATGGCCGATGCACGCCACATGAGCTACGACAGCATCAACACGATAGCCGACCAGCTGAGTGGCTACCTGGCCAAAGGCGCCTACAAATCAGGCCTCGTGGACACGCTCTGCTATGAGTACGACATAAAGCAACTGCTCGACAGCACCTACGGGCGCAAGCACACCATCAGCGTGAAAAAGTACGCCAAAGCCGTGCGCCAAAACAAAGAAGACAGCGACAACGAAATTGCCGTCATCTATGCTGAAGGCACCGTGAAAGGTGGCCGCTATCCCGGCTACGGCACCGGTGTGTATGGTGACCGTATCGCCAAAGCCATCGACGATGCTGTAAAAGACGACGATGTGAAAGCCATCGTGCTCCGCGTTAACTCACCGGGAGGTGCCGCCACCGCCAGCCAGACGATGACAGCCGCTGTGCGCCGCGCAAAGAAGGTGAAACCCGTCGTGGTGTCGATGAGCGACCTCGCCGCATCGGCAGGATACGAAATGTCGTGCCTGGCCGACAAAATTGTGGCTCAACCTACCACCATCACCGGCTCCATAGGGGTGTTCGGCACCCTTCCTGAAGTAGGAAACATGTTGAAAAAGAAGATTGGCATCACATTCGATACCGCACAAACCAACCACAACTCCACAGGACTGTCCCTTGTCGGACTTTCCCCCACGGCACGCGCCATGATGCAACAGAACGTCGAGGATTTCTACGTCACGTTTGTGAGCACCGTTGCCTTAGGTCGCAAGATGAGCTATGAGGCCGTGGATTCTATAGCCAAAGGCCGCGTGTGGACAGGTGCCGATGCATTGAAACTTGGCTTGGTGGACACGCTGGGTGGCATTGACTTGGCCTTCCGTATCGCTGCCGACTTGGCTGGTATCAAAGACTACAGCATTGTACACTATCCCAATCCCAAAGACTGGATGGAACAACTGATGGCTATGCTCGGCAACGATGACGAGGACAGCGACGGAAGCACCATCTCGTTACGTGCCCTGTTCCAGGCACGGAAAGCCATACGCCGCAACACGTTGGAACGCCAGATAGAATGTGACATCCTCGGACTTGCCGAAGAGCCCTGTCTGCAGGCACGCCTGCCCTATTTCATCAATATCAACTAACCACTTCGAACGCTACCCAACACAATGAGGAATCTGCTGACAGTTATCCTTGTGGCTGTCTCGATGAGCGCTGGAGCACAAACCAACCGTTGGTTTGGCATGAATGATGCCGACTCCACCCAATGGGGATGGAACCTGACGCGCTACATGTTTGACTACTACTATCTGCCCGACAGCCCTGTTCCAGAGGGGCCTCTGTTCGAATTCACCTATGTGGCCACCGACACTGTCAGCATAGAGGACGATGGATACTATGTCACCTTTGGCGGATTTTACATCATGCGCAATGAAGTGACACAACAGCAATGGATAGCCGTTATGGGCTCCGCCAACCCCTGCTGGATACAACGCGGCGACGACCTGCCTGCCACCATTGCGTCGCCAGAAGAGGCTGTTACTTTTTGCCACAAACTGGACTCTATACTGACTTTCGGCTTCCGCATCCCCACCTTAGGCGAATGGATTTTTGCCGCCAAAGGAGGACACTACTCTGAAGGATACAACTACGCCGGCAGCAACAACCCCAACCATGTGGCCTGGCACAAAGGCAACAGCGGCGGTCAGTTGCACCCCGTGCAGCAGAAAGTGCCCAACGAGCTTGGAATATATGACATGAGCGGCAACGCCTGCGAACTTGTCGAAAACGGAAGTATATCCTCATTGGTAGGCGACACCACCTGGCATCCCACCTACGCCCTCATTGGCGGCAGCAGCTCGCAAGAGCCCATGCCGTTCGTTGTGCCGTCGGCACCCAAAATGAAACCATCGACATTTCCAGGATTCAGGATTGTCTTTTACAGAGAACAGCCGTTCTACGACTCCAGCAAATAACCACATTACACCAACAGCATTACCGTGAAACCCGAAGCAAAGAAAGTCAAAATTGGATTGGCACAGGTCGCCGTCATCCGTGACGATGACCCAGAGGCCGAAAAACAAAAGAACTTGGAACTATACACCCGCCGCGTATGCGAACTGGCTAAGCGGGGCGCACAGATTATATGTCTGCAGGAGCTCTTTGCAGCACACTATTTTTGCGATGTCGAGGACTACCATAATTTCGCATTCGCAGAAAGCATCCCCGATGGTCCCACGACACAGCACTTCATGCGGTTGGCGCGAGAGTTGGGCGTGGTCATCATGTGCTCCATGTTTGAGAAACGTGCCGAGGGGCTCTACCACAACACCACCGCCGTCATCGATGCCGATGGAAGCTATCTAGGGAAATACCGGAAGATGCACATCCCCGACGACCCTGGCTATTACGAGAAATTCTACTTCACCCCAGGCGACCTCGGATACAAGGTGTTCCAAACCCGCTATGCACGCATCGGGGTGCTCATCTGCTGGGACCAGTGGTATCCCGAAGCCGCACGCATCACAGCCCTCCGTGGAGCCGAAATACTGTTCTACCCCACAGCCATCGGCTGGGCTATTGACCAAGACGAAGCCACCAACGACGAGCAATATCAGGCATGGCAAACCATACAACGGAGCCATGCCGTAGCCAACGGCGTGCCTGTAGTCAGTGTAAACCGCACCGGACGCGAAGGCGACATGCAGTTCTGGGGCGGCAGCTTCGTCACCAATGCCTTTGGCCGCGTGCTATGGCAGGCGCCGCACCTCGACGAATGTCTGCATGTGCAGGAACTGGACCTTTCGGAAAGCGACAAATACCGCCGCCATTGGCCCTATCTCCGCGACCGCCGCATCGACAGCTACGCGCCTATCACCCGTCGCTACCTGGACGAAGAATAGCAAATATAATCCACCGAATCATACCAACATAAACATCTATCACCTCACTATGACTCCTAAAGACAAGGGATTCTACATGCCCGCTGAGTGGGAACGCCACGAAGCCACATGGCTCAGTTACCCTCACAACCAAAACTCCTGGCCCGGCAAGATTGAGACCATAGTACCCAGCTACAATCTGTTCATCAAAACGCTGACCGAAGTGGAAACCGTCCATGTCATCGTGCAGGACGCCACGATGGAATTTCTTGTCAAAGCCGCACTCAAGAGTTGCGGCGCCTTTATGGTGAATTTGGAGTTCCATCAATTTCCCACCAACGACGCCTGGTGTCGCGACCACGGTCCCGCTTTCCTGCTGAACCACAAAGAACACGGACGGCGTGCCCTGTTGGATTGGGACTACAACGCATGGGGAGGCAAATACCCCAGTGAGCTTGACAACAAAATCCCGTCACTGATAGCCAAACTACTCGGTATGGAATCGTTCCGTCCTGGCATCGTCATGGAGGGCGGGAGTGTCGATTTCAACGGCGTAGGCGACGTGCTGACAACCAAAGCATGCCTACTCAACCCCAACAGAAATCCCAATCTCACCCAAGCGGAGATTGAGCAGAAACTGGTGGATTACTACGGTGTGGACAATGTTATATGGTTAGCCGATGGTATCGATGGCGATGACACAGACGGCCATATCGATGACCTATGCCGTTTTGCCAATCAGGACACCATACTCACCGCTGTGGAGCAAAACAGAAACGACGACAACTACCAAGTGCTACAAGACAACCTCAAACTACTGAAGAAATGTCGGTTGGCCAACGGCAAGCAACCCACCATCATGGAGTTACCCATGCCCTCCCCTGTCCATTGGGAAGGACAACGCTTGCCTGCCTCCTATGCCAACTTCTATCTCGCCAATGGTCTGGTCATTTTCCCCACCTACAAATGCGACAACGACACCCGTGCCGCCTACGTGCTGGAAGAGGCATTCCCCACTCGTGAAGTGGTGGGCATCGACAGCACCGATATCATCTGGGGGCTTGGCAGTTTCCACTGCCTCAGCCAACAGATGCCTGAATAGACATATGGAAGTTACACAACCAAACGAGGCGGATCACTCTGTGAATCCGCCTCGTTATTTTTGCAAGAGTGTTTCACCCCTCGCAATCTATGACACGAGCATCCTACCTTGGTTTTTCCACATAAAACCTGATTGTAGCGCGGATGCCGAAATTAATATTGCCGAATTTCTCAATCACATCACTCTCCATACAGGAAAAAGTAAGGGGCTCCTGCGGGTAGGTGCTGGTGGCATTGATAAGATGCCTATCACCACCCACTTTGGCACGGTTGACAGCATAATCAAAATAGAGTCCCACCCTGGCCTTGTCGTTGCTGCGCAAAGGTATCAGCGTGCCGAACTCAGCCGTCAACGACCACCACACAGGCATACCCATCGCGCCTTTGTTATATTGTGATTCTATCACATTCAGACGACCATTTCCCAAATACTCATCAGGATTAAAACTATTATTACCAGTTTCTATAACAGTAACCTCAGCCGACACACCATTGAACTCGTATGACCCCTGCCGCCACACAGGAAGCGATGCTTTCATACCAAAACAGGCATAAAAGTCATCATTATGCCATGTACCCACTAACGGAATGTCCAGTTGCAGATAGTTATATTTCTCGTTCACTTGGCTGATATGGTAACGATACTCAACATGGTGGTAACCGAGATTACTATTACCTATCGCAACAGTATCTACGGCATTATAATTATTGCCGGTGAAACTGCCATGACCATACACAAAGCCCAATCCAATACGCAATCCCCAATCGCTGCTGAAACGATATTCGTAGGACAACTCTATCGTTGGTTTCAGTCCGCCTTTAAATTTGCCTATCGACTCCTCTGAAAGGATGAACGTCGTGCCTCCTACACCTACCGACAAATCCAAAGGAATCCTATTCATGTGGGACACTAGAAAATGCTGGGCATGGGCAGAAAAACCGATGCAGGAAAGCAGCATTGCGAAAAGTATGATGTGTCGAGGAATTCTCATGCGATTGGATGGTGGGATTTAAAGGTTAATACACTACTATGCGGACTTGGTTGCCCCTGCCGTCGGTCAACGTATACACTCCCGACGACAGTCGGATCGGTATGGTGGCACTTCCCTGACTGATGGGGATGGTCATGCAGAGACGCCCTTGGTTGTCATACAGCCAACAAGATGTCACATCGTCGGTTGCTGCGATGTGGAGCTGTGCTCCCGACGACAACGGTGACGGCCAAGCAGAGAGCGCTGGTTCATTATACAATCTATAGACATGGACGGTGTTGGAGCGCTGCCAGTGCTGCATGGTTGGGTCGGTCGGCACCTCAACATGGTACAAGCCGCACAATTGAGGAATGGAGGTGATATAGTCTTGGTGCCGATATTCGCCAAGATAGGTCGAATCGCGGTACCAACGATAATCCAGGAAGTCGAAACGCAGCGAGTCTCGTCCCAAGGGATAATGGTTCACCACAATGACATGGTCGTCCAGATTGACAATCTCTATCGGCACGGGCTTGACAATGATATGATACGACAACATACTGTCGCAGCCCGCAGCGTTGGTTAGGATATAGGACACCACCGTATCGTGCCAATAGGTGTTGCCATCGCGCCACGTGTAGGAGCCATACGCCGAATCGGACACCGTGGCGATACTACTGCGGTTGACGGTAAGATGGAGCGTCACCACGCTATCACAGCCATGCACAGAGGCAAGCAGAGCGCTGACCGTGGTATCCGCACTATAGTATCTACCGTCTATCCACCGCATGCTGTCGCACACCGTCCGGCTGCTCTCCGACGAGTCGCCCGTGTACAATTTGAGCCACAGCCACACCGTGCTGTCGCAGCCCGCGGTATTGGTGTACGTCACGTAGGCACTGGTGGTGCCATGACGGTACATCACGCTGTCGCGCCACCACAGCAAGCTGTCGCAACTTTCCAGTTCGTCCCTGCTTTCAGTGCTACGATTGATAGTCAGGCGAAGGGTCACCGCGCTGTCGCATCCGTTCACTGTTGTGTCGTGGTATACGGCGGTGTCTGTCGACTCTGTGAATATGGCACCATGCCACAGGAAGCTGTCACACGCCGTTTGCCTATCGGTCGCCGTCACAGAAAGATGACGTGTCAGGTGATAGGTCACCGCGCTGTCGCAGCCGTTCACTGCGGTGTAATGGTGCACAGCCGTGTCATGTGGGGCATGGTAGGTGTGGCCTTCCCACGTGAAGGTGTCGCAATAGGTATGAGGAAAGAGATGGTCGTAGGTCGTGTGTATGGTGAGATGCAGCGTCGCCACACTGTCGCACCCATTCAATGCAGGGAACATCTGCATGAAGTCGCCACTGCGGCGATACGTGGAATCATTCCACACATATTGGTCACAGCTTGTTGCCGAAGTGTCGCCCATAGCACCATAGTTCACCGTCAGATGCAACGTTAACACACTGTCGCAGCCACTGACGTTGGTCAGGTGGTGACTATATGCACCCGACACTGTGTAGGTGCTGTCGTACCACACTTTAAGATTACAAACAGTGTCGGCGACACCTTCTGCTGTAGATTGGTTCACCGCCAAACGCAACGTATCATTGTAGTTACATCCAAAAGCGTTTGTGTCTCTGTACGTATAAATACCCGATGTCGTATAATTCATTCCACGCCACGAATAGCTGTCGCAAGCGTTTACAGCCGTGTCGTCCTTGGTACTTCTGTTTACAGTAAGATGCAGATTCACTATGCTGTCACAGCCATGCACACTGCTGAAAGTCTTGGAATATACTCCCGATGCGGTAATCACGGTGTCCACCCAACGTAAACTGTCGCATACGGTCTGGTAGACAGGTATCGATCCGTCGTCACTAATCTCAGCCAATAGGGTTGACACTACCCTTGCAGAGGGATTGTTATGATTCATAAGCGACTGCATGACGCATTTGAACTGCGTCTGCTGCATGGTGTCGTTCGTATAGTAGTTCACAAAGTGGCCGATATTCACATTAAGCGTACTCGACGTGTCACCCAGAAGAATCACATAGGAGGAGTCCATGCGCTGCGCCGCTGCCGAGAGGACGCCCGTCTTGCTGCGATACCACTGATAGGACAGAAGTCCATCGGGAGCCCGCAGCACCGACACGCCCGCGCTGGTGTGGGCACAGGCATCCACCTGCATCTTCATCGGTTGGCATTCACCTGCAATATAGCAGCACCCGTAATGACTCGTATGGTAGCAATCACTTGATGCAACGATAATTCTCACCGTTGCATACAGATACTGCGACAGGTCGATAGTCACTTTTTGCCACTCCTTGTACAAGTTGCCTGCTTTCGGGTTTCGGGCTGCGGGCTCCCAACCTATTTTGGGAACGCCCTTCTTAAAAACGCCTATCGAATCCTGTGTGCGAGGTGTTGGCTGAACATAACAGAGTGTGTCACCGCCGATACGCACCCATTGGTTATATTCCCTTTTCTCTACCTGAATGACAAACTCCGGATTCTCTTCGAAAGTGGCATGTCCTGCGTCCTGCAACGACATGGCATACCAAATGGAAATCAACGCATTGTTTGGACTGACATCAAACTGATAGGCAAGTGCCTCTGCCTCATGCCCACCGCAGTAGTTTCCCAACCGTATGGAGCTGGTGAAAGAGGAATCGGGAGGCAAATACGACAGGTGCATAGCCGTCATCGTGTCGAGCCCCGCACCTTTGATGACAAACCTGCGCTTATTGTCATAATTACCCATAATATCCTTACTTTTCCTGCTTCGATTCTCACACCTGTCGTTGCTGCCCGTGAAAGTTATGGACTCCAACTGCGGTGCCGGTATCGTTTGCGTGTTAGATTCCAAGAGAAATGGAATTGAAGAGCACGTGCTTACCACCGAGTCCTTATTGCCCAAATATCCCGTCCATGACGAATTGGCTGCGCCACCGGTCATTTCGAAACTCGTGGGATTTTTCAATCCAAGGCAATGGGTGTTCTGCGCATACACGCAGGCGCTTAACAAGCAGAAAAGAAGGACTGGCAGGCAGCGATTCACCCGACTTATCCCTTTTGGCGCTACGGTGGACGACTGGGCGATGTCCTGACACAGCTGTCCGGTGGTCACGGCGCAGCTGCGCAACACTCTCTTAGGGAACCATTTTATACTCATGCTTGCCTCCTTGTTCTTTTGATTGCTGGATTGGGGCGAATTTATAGCACGCTATATTCCGGTTTATAGCGTGCTATATTTCGAAATATAGCACGCTGTATTTTTGAATATAGCAGTATGTATTTTCGGGTACGTAATATGTACACGCAATCCAATCATATTATTCATTCTTAAATACTATTACTATTCAATGCAAATCACTATTTTAGCAACGGTTAATACACGACAATGCGGACTTGGTTACCCCTGCCGTCGGTCAACGTATACACTCCCGACGACAGCCGGAGCGGCGCGGTGGCACTCCCCTGACTGATGGGGATGGTCATGCATAGACGCCCTTGGTTGTCGTAGAGCCAACAGGAGGTCACATCGTCGGCTGCCGCGATGTGGAGCTGCGCCCCTGACGGCAATGGCGACGGCCATGCCGAAAGAGTCGCCTCGTTCAACTGCCTGACGATGGTAACGACATGGGAACGTCGCCAATGGAGCCGCGACGAGTCTGTCGGGACCTCGACGTAGTAAGAGCCCTGCAATCGGGCTACAGAGGAGATATAGTCTTTGCCGCGATGCTCCCTGAGATGGACCGAGTCGCGATACCAGCGATAATCCATATAGTCGAAGCGCAACGAGTCACGCCCCAAAGGATAGTGGTTCACCACGATGACATGGTCGTCGAGATTGACAATCTCAATCGGTATGGGCTTGACGATGATGTGCATTGTCATCACGCTGTCGCACCCTGCGGCATTGGTGATGGTGTGAGTCACGACCGTGTCGCGCCAATAGGTGGTGCCATCGCGCCACGTGTAGGAGCCATAAGCCGAATCGGCCACTGTGGAGGTGGTGCTGCGGTTGACGGTGAGATGGAGCGTCACCATGCTGTCGCAGCCATGCGCTGAGATAAGCGTAGTGCTGACAGAGGTGTCCGCGCTATAGTATCGCCTGTCTATCCACCGCATGCTGTCGCACACCGTCCGGCTGCTCTCCGACGAGCCACCCGTGTACAACGTGAGCCACAGCCACACCGTGCTGTCGCAGCCCACGGCATTGGCGTATGTCACATAGGCGCTGGTGGTGCTTTGGCGGTACATCACGCTGTTGCGCCACCACAGCAAGCTGTCGCAACTCTCCAGCGTGTCGCCGCTTTCGGTGCTGTATCTGACCGTCAGATGGAGTGTCACCGTACTGTCACAGCCGAAAACGTTCAGGGTGTGACGTACCGCCGTGTCGGACGATGCGGTGAAGAGCGTACCGTGCCACAAGATGCTGTCGCAGGCCGTCTGCATGTCAGTTCCCGTCGAAGACAGATGGCGTGTCAGATGGAGCGTCACCGCGCTGTCGCAGCCGTTCGTTGCCGTGTAATGGTGCACAGCCGTGTCGTATGCGTCATGGTAGGTGTGTCCTTCCCACGTGAAGGTGTCGCAATAGGTCTGCGGAAAGAGGTGGGTGTAACTGCTGTTCAGTGTGAGATGCGTCATCGCCACGCTGTCGCACCCGTTTGCTGCGGGGAACTGCTGCGTGAAGTGTCCGCTGTTGGTATAGGGGACGCTGTTCCACAGATATTGGTCGCAAGCCGTCACCGAGTCGTCGCTCGTCACGTCGTAGTTCACCGTCAGATGCAACATAAGCAAACTGTCGCAACCGTGGACGTTGGCCAGATGGTATTCGTAGGTGCCCGACGCGGTGCAGGTGGTGTCGTACCAAGTCAAACTGTTGCAGACCGTGTCGGAAATACTGCCCGCCGAGGGGTGGTGCACAGCAAGATGCAGCGTATCGTTGTAGTTGCAGCCGAAAATGTTCGTGTCGCTGTAGACATATACGCCCGAGGCCGTGTAATCGGTTCCATGCCAAGAGTAACTGTCGCAGGCGTTGACCGAGGTGTCGCCTATCGTGCTCCTGTTGACGGTAAGGTGCAGATTCACAGTGCTGTCGCAACCGCGCACACTGGTGAACGTTTTGGTATACACACCCGTCGAGGTAAGCAATGTGTCTATCCAGCGCATGCTGTCGCACGCGGTTTGATATGTATGCATGGCACCGTCGTCGCTAATCTCTGCGTACAAGGTGGATATCACTCTGGCGGTGGGATTGTTCTCGTTCATCAGCGACTGCATGACGCATTTGAACTGCGTCTGCTGCATGGTGTCGTTGGTGTAGTAGTTCAGGAAGTGGCCGATATTCACATGAAGCGTACTCGATGTATCGCCAGGGAGAATCACATAGGAGGAGTCCATGCGCTGCGCTGCTGCCGAGAGGACGCCCGTCTTGCTGCGATACCACTGATAGGACAGAAGTCCGTCGGGAGCGCGCAGCACCGACACGCCCGCGCTGGTGTGGGCACAGGCATCCACCTGCATCTTCATCGGCTGGCACTCACCTGCAATATAGCAATAGGCATAGTGACCTTGCCCTGCGCAGTCGCTTGATGCAAAAATAATTCTCACGGTCATGCTTAGATACTGCGACAAGTCGACAACAACCTTTTGCCAATCCTTGTACAGATTACTGGAAAGACCTTGTCTAAAACCATAACTATTTATCAATGAATTAGACGGAGGAGTACGCCGGACATTGCATAGAGTGTCGCCGCCGATGCGCGTCCACTGTCCCGAACTGGGTTCCAACTTCTCAACATGGATGACCAATTCGGGATTTCGTGTCTCGTCATGCAATGCATTCTGCATCGACATGGCATACCAGAGAGTTACCAATGCGTTGTTAGGATTAACATAAAACTGATAGGCAAGAGCTTCTGCTTCTGTACCACTACAATAATTACCTAAACGTATGGAACTTGTATAGGATGAATCGGGGGGCAGATACGACAGATGATTAGCTGTCAAAGTGTCATATCCTGGTCCTTTAATAACAAAGCGACGTTTATAATCGCAATTGCCATGAATATCTTTACTCTTAACTGTATCTCTACGACTTAACCCACAAGAAATATTAGTCCTAGTGGACCTCAACGACTCCAACTGCGCTGCCGCCACTGCTTGCGTACCAGACTGCCCCATAAAACGAATTGCAGCACATGTACTCCCTCCAGCGGTTCTTGTGCCTGTATACCCTGTCCAAGGTGGGGAGACCATGCTACCAGAAATCACCGTAAAACTGGTAGGATTCTTCAAACCAAGACAATGGGTGCTCTGCGCATACAGTAACGTACTCAGAAAACAGAAAAAAAACAACAAGAAAAGATGCCTCACCGCCTCGAACCCATTCGGAAAGCCGACGCACATATATCGTTTACCCATATCGATTTCAACAACTTACGTATGATACAGAATATTATTTCACATGCAAATATACTATTTTTCTATAAAAAACGGAAAGAATCGGCGATTTTTTCACAAACGGTTGCCGAAACTCAGAGGAACCCCAGAGGCAACTCAGAGGCAACTCAGAGGTAACTCAGAGGAAGGCCCTGATCGAACCATAGGCAGACCATAGGTAAACCATAGGTAGACCTTAGCCAGACGAGACTCACCCCTTTGGCTGCCCCACCCTACTGCGACTGCCGCGCCGCGTCGAGCGCTTTCAACTTGCGCGAAATCCACACGGCGAAAGGAACGGCGAGGAGGAACGTCAGTATGTCGGCCACGGCCTGCGTCATCTCCACGCCATGCAGGCCGAACGCCAGAGGGAGCAGGAGCACAGCGGGGATGAAGAAGAGTCCTTGCCGGCCTATGCTGAGGAGGGAGCTGCGCCATGTCATGCGGATGTTCTGGAACAGCATGTTGGTGGTAGTGCCCAACCCCACCAGGGGGAATGCAGCACATTGCCACCGCAACGCCCTGGCTCCGATGCTGATGAGCTCAGGGTCTTCGTCGCGGAACAAAGCGATAATCTGCGGTGCAAAGATAAACCCCAACGCCCCCATCACCAACAGCATGAGGAAAGAGCCCATGAGGGTGAAATGGTACGACTGCCGCACACGGCCGTACAGCTTGGCACCGTAGTTAAAGCCACACACGGGCTGGAACCCCTGGCAGAATCCCAACACCAGCGAGAATGCAAACATCATGGTACGGCTCACCACGGCAAAAGCGGCAATGCTGGAGGCCTCCGCACCCGGCAGTGCCCAACGGGCAGCAGCATGGTTGAGCAGAATGGCACTCAGGCAATTGAACGTCTGTCGGCACAACGACGGCAACCCTCCTGCAATGATTTCCCTGTAGCAATACACCGACGGACGAAAATTACGGAGACGCACATGCACCGACCCTGGACGCGTGGTGCCCCAGAACAGCAGGCAGAAACAGAATATCTGGCTGACCGCCGTAGCCAGCGACGCGCCCTTCACACCCATGCCAAGCACAAAGATGAAGACAGGGTCGAGCACAATGTTCAGCACGGAGCCGCTGACCAGCCCTATCATCCCCAGACGGGCATTACCCTCGAGGCGCAACTGATTGTTGAGCGTGAGGGCGCTCATCATGAACGGACTCGCCAGCAGTATGTAATGCAGGTAGGCGGAAGTCTGCGGCACCACATCGGGCGTGGCACCCAGCAGGACACAGAGTTGGGGAAGAAAGCAGAGCCCCGCCACTGCCGTGACGATACCGATGAGAAACGGCGTAAAGAAGCCCACAGCCGCTATCAGCGACGCGTCGTTATAGAGGCGTGTGCCCAGCGAACGGGAGATATGGTTGCCCGAACCATGGCCGAAGAAGAAACCAACGGCCTGTATGAAAGTCATGTAGGCGAAGCCCACCCCAACGGCAGCCGTGTCCTCGGTGGAGAGATGCCCCACAAAGACGGCATCGACCACATTATAGAACGCTGTCACCATCATGCTGATGATGGTAGGCACCGCCAAACGCAGCACCAGGCGCCGCACGGGCGTGGTGGTCATATCGACATACTTCCTATCGAGCGCCTGTTCCTCGGTCATTTCTTTTTCACAATGTCGGTTTTTCCATTGGAATTGAGCAGTGTGAGCGTAGCCGTATGGGTCTTGCCGTCGCGCAAGTAGGTCACCGTGACCGCATCACCCGGATAGAAATAGCCCACCTCCTCCATCATCTCGGCATAGGAGTTGATTTCCGCATTGTTGACCTTGAGAATGATGTCGCCAGCCAACAGCCCCGCCTTTGCTGCGGCGCACCCCGGAATGACACGGCCAATGTAAACGCCCTTCAACTCGGACAGCCCCTTGATGCGTCCCAAATCAACATCAACCTCCGACACATTGACGCCCAAATACCCACGTTGCACGATGCCATATTTGCGAAGGTCTGTACTCACCTTACGGGCAATGTTCGAGGGAATGGCAAAACTGTAACCCGTATAGTATCCGTTGCCCGAAGCAATGGCAGTGTTCACACCGATTAGTTCGCCTTTGGTATTGACGAGAGCACCTCCCGAGTTGCCGCTATTGACAGCGGCGTCCGTTTGGAGGAACGACTCGATGGTGCTCTCGGATGTAGTGTTCTGTATAATGTTCATATTGCGGGCTTTGGCACTGATGATGCCAGCCGTAACGGTGCTGGTGAGGTTGAACGGGTTGCCAATGGCCAACACCGGCTCGCCAATACGCACCTTCTCCGAATCGCCAAAGGGGATGTAATCCAACCCCGAGGCATCAATCTTCACCACCGCCAAATCGGTAGCCGGGTCGTTGCCCACCAGTTTTGCAGGCAACACACGTTTGTCGTTGAGCGTCACCGTGATGCGTGCAGCATCCTGCACCACATGGTTGTTGGTGACGATATAACCGTCTTCGGTAACGATGACACCCGAGCCAAAAGCGCTATAGGTCTGTCGCTGCACCCCCTGGTTGATAATCATGCCAAAGAAAGACTGGTACATAGGTGTCAGCTTCGACACGTCGCACTTGATATGTACAACAGCGTCGATGGTCTTTTCGGCCACCTGTGTGAAATCGACCACCGATTGAGCCGAGGCGGCCATACCGAACAGCCAAAAGACCACGATGAGGAATGATGACTTGAACGTTTTCATGTTGCAAAAGTTTTCAAATTGCGGTTGCGATGCACAGCAGCATACCAGCAGATTCATTGTATGAAACAAAAAATAATTGTTTTTATTATGTTATTACAACAAAAATGTGTACCTTTGCAATTCCTACAGACACCAAACACATGCACGTAATCATTGTTGGAACAGCATATCCCTACCGTGGAGGCCTGTCGGCTTTCAACGAGCGCATTGCCTATGAATATCAGCAACAAGGCAATGACGTGGAGATATACACCTTCTCGCTACAATACCCCGGATTCCTGTTCCCCGGCAAGACACAATACAGCGACGAGCCTGCACCCAAAGGGCTTAAAATTGTGCGCAAAGTCAACTCCTGCAATCCGTTCAACTGGCTACGGGTGGGCCGCGAGATTCGCAAGAAACGTCCCGACCTGATGATTACCAAGTACTGGCTGCCTTTTATGGCTCCCTGCCTCGGCACCATCGAACGACAGGTGAGAAAGAACCGTCACACTCGCATCATATCCATTCTCGACAACATCATACCCCACGAGCATCGTCCCGGCGACCGCCTGTTCTCCAAATATTTTGTCCGCTCGACGGATGGATTTGTGGCCATGTCCAAATCTGTATTGAACGACCTTAGCCTGTTCGATACCCGGAAGCCCCGCCGTTTCTGTCCCCACCCTCTCTACGACCATTACGGCGACTTGATCAGCAAGGAGGATGCCTTGCAGCAACTGGGACTTGACACCAAGTACCGTTATGTGCTCTTCTTCGGGTTCATACGTGGATATAAAGGTCTCGACCTGCTGCTACAGGCTTTTGCCGACAGGCGTCTGGCCGAGAGGAACGTGAAGCTATTGGTGGCAGGTGAGTTCTATGGTGACCCCAAACCCTATATGGACCTGATGGAACAGCTACATCTGCATGACCGTGTGGCGCTGCACACCGATTTTATCCCCGACAGCCAAGTGAACCGCTATTTCAGGGCTGCCGACATCGTGGCACAGCCCTACAAAAGTGCCACACAAAGCGGTGTGACACAGATAGCTTTCCATTTCGAGAAGCCTATGCTGGTGACCAATGTGGGCGGATTGCCCGAGATAGTACCCGATGGAAAAATCGGATATGTTGTAGAGCCTGACGCCCAACAGATTGCCGATGCACTGGTCCGTTACTACGACGAAAGGAAAGAGGACGAGTTTACCGTCAACGTTCAGAACGAGAAAAAGAAATACACCTGGTCGGAAATGACAAAAGCCATTGACGAACTGCAACCCCAACACCCCGACAGACAATGAACATCCGAAGCAAAGCACCCCTGCGGTTAGGACTGGCAGGGGGAGGCACCGACGTATCGCCATACTCCGACCTCTACGGTGGAGCCATTCTCAACGCCACCGTGAGTATGTACGCCTATACCACCATCGAGCCTACCAACGACGGCAAAGTTGTATTCTATTCGCCCGAGAAGAACCTGTGTGAAGAATACCACAATGCGACAGAAGTGGATACCGATGGATTCTTTATCCTCCACAAGGGGGTTTACAACCGTATCGTTCGCCAGTTTACGCACCAACCGCTGTCCATGCGCATCACATCGTATGTCGATGCCCCCGCAGGTGGCGGTCTGGGCACCTCGTCAACACTGGTGGTCAGCATTCTTGGCGCCTACGTCGAATGGTTGAAACTACCCCTGGGAGAATACGATATAGCCCGTCTCGCCTATGAAATCGAACGGGTAGACCTTGGGCTGACCGGTGGCAAACAAGACCAATACGCTGCCACATTCGGTGGATTCAACTTTATGGAGTTCAAAGACGATAACGTCATTGTCAACCCGTTACGTGTGCGTCCACGCTATACCGATGAGCTGGCTCACAACCTGGTGCTTTACTACACCGACACCAGCCACATCAGCGCTGACATTATCAAAGAGCAGCAGGAGAATGTGAAGAACAAGAACGCCAACAGCATAGAATCCATGCACAAGCTCAAAGAACAGGCGGTACAGATGAAGGAAGCCCTGCTGAAAGGTGACATTGACCAGATTGGAGAGATACTCGATTTTGGATGGCACTACAAAAAGCAGATGGCTAAGAGCATCAGCAATCCCCGTATCAACGCCATCTACGATGCCGCCAAGAAGGCTGGCGCCACCGGAGGGAAGATATCGGGCGCCGGAGGAGGCGGATTCATGTTTTTCTACTGTCCCGGCACCACGCGCTACGATGTTGCCAATGCCCTGCGGCAGTTTGGCGGTGACACCAAACGATACGAATTCACCACCGAAGGACTCAAAACCTGGAGCATGTAGTCTATCAGACTTTCACACAACACCCCAAATATGAACACAAGAATAGCACAATCCATAGAGCAAAGCATTGCTGCCAAACAAACCATATTGGACAACGAAGCTTTCATGCAACGTATCGAACAGGCTTCCGATGCCATCATCCATTCGCTTCGCAATGGTGGCAAGATACATTTCTGTGGCAATGGTGGCAGCGCTGCCGACGCCCAGCATCTGGCTGCAGAGTTGAGCGGTCGTTTCTACTTCGACCGGCCTCCACTCAATGCTGAAGCCCTACATTGCAACACCTCCTACCTCACCGCTGTGGGCAACGATTATGGCTATGAGCACATATTCTCGCGTCTCATCAAAGGTACCGGACACAAAGGCGACGTGCTGGTAGGCATCTCAACATCAGGCAACTCAAAGAATATCGTCCGGGCCTACGAGGCATGTAAGGAAATGGGCATCACCACCATTTCACTGACTGGCGAAGCCGGAGGACAAATGAGAGAGTTGTCCGACATACTGCTCAATGTGCCGTCCAGCGACACCCCACGCATACAGGAGAGCCACATCATGATAGGACACATCATCTGCGAGCTGGTGGAGACAGCCCTTTTCAAACACTAAGGCATGAAAGAGGCTATTGTCCTGGCTGGTGGATTCGGCACCCGTCTGCGCCAAGTTGTGAGCAACGTCCCCAAGCCTATGGCAGACATCAACGGACGACCATTTCTGGCATATCTGCTGGATTATCTTGGCTCTTTTGGGTTTGAACACATCATTCTCTCTACGGGCTATATGCACGAGAAGATAGAGGAATACTTTGGCAACGAATACCTGTCACCGGCATCGCACCCAAGACACATCGCCATCTCATACGCCCACGAGGAGACCCCACTCGGCACAGGAGGCGGCATACTCAACGCTCTGCAATGCTGCAAAAGCGACACTGTGACTGTACTGAACGGCGACACTATGTTCAAGGTGGATTATGATGAGCTTGAGCAGTTTCATGCCAACCATCATACCGACCTCAGCATCATCCTCCGTCAAGTGCCTGACACCTCACGCTACGGCTCTGTCTCTGTTGCCAACGACGGGCAAATAGTTTGTTTCACAGAGAAATCGGAGGCGAGCGGCGCCGGATGGATTAACGGGGGCATCTACCGCCTCAACAAAAGATTGTTTGCTGAAATCACTGTCGGCCAGAAGTTTTCTTTTGAAAAAGACGTGATGGAAAAGTATTACAGACAACAGAAATTTTACGCCTATCCGAGCAGCGCCTATTTCATTGACATTGGAGTCCCTGACGACTATATGCGGGCACAATCAGAGCTGTAGAAAACACTATTGTTGCTTGTCCAGAGCTGTAGAAGCCGTTATCAGCTACTTATCCACCCTGACGCGTGGATCCAGCCATCCATAGAGGATATCGACCACAATATTGATCAGCACCAGCAGCACACAGATAAAGAGTATGGCACCCATCACCACCGGGAAATCGTACTTCTCGAGACCGTCAACAATGACGATTCCCATACCCTTCCAGTCGAACACATATTCCACAAACACAGAGCCTGCCAGCAAGCCAGCAAGCCATCCCGACGCTGAGGTCACCACCGGGTTCATGGCATTGCGCAACGCATGTCTGAACACCACCCTGCCATATCTCATACCCTTGGCCCTTGCCGTGCGGATATAATCCTGGGACAGTGCCTCCAACATGGAGTTTTTTGTCAGCGTTATCAGCGTACCCAACGGGCGTATGCCCAACGTGAGGGCTGGCAGGATAAGACTCTTCAGGTCAAGATGCTCACCCGTTCCATAGTCGTCGACTGCATATAAACTGCCGAACATGTTAAGATGGGTGTACTCAGCAAGGACATAGGCAAATAGCCACGCCATCAATATAGCGGCAAAGAAAGAGGGCAGCGACATGCCCAGCGTTGACAAGAACAACGACAGACGGTCGAACCACGAATTCTTATAGATAGCCGACAGCACCCCTATCAATATGCCCACCACCAAAGCGAAAGACATCGCCGTCACAGCCAAGATGGCAGTTTGAGGAAAAGCAGTCGCTATGATTTCCGATACTTTGCGCTTGCTTTGATAGGAACGCCGCAGATAAGGGGCTTTGAGCACAACCGAAGTATGCCCTATCGACAGTATCTTTACAAAAGGAGCATATTTCTCCGTATCAAGAAAGAAATAGTTCTCTTTGTCCTTATTGTTATGAAACGACACAGGAGCCAAGTCATTGAGATAGTTCACAAACTGTAACGCCATCGGTTTGTCGCGGCCCAAATCCCGATTGATAATCTCAATGCTCTCCGCATCGGCACGCTGACCTAACATCATACGGGCAGGGTCACCAGGCAGGATGTTAAACAGAAAGAACACCAACACAACTACTCCCAGAATAACCAGGAGACCGTACAGCAACCGTTTCTTAACGTAGTTCAGCAATTCTTATACTTTTTAACGCCGTCACCAAGACAGCCATGAATTTTATAAAACCTAATGCAGTCCTTTGACAACAGGTTTCTTAGCCACAAAATCTTTCAGATAAAACGGTTCAAAATAGGCAACATCCTCCACCTTGCCTGCCGACAGGCGTTGTTGAGCCAGGCGTGCCATTCCCCGCGCTGAAATCACATAGTCACTATCATAACAGGCATTCGGATGCCCTCCCAACACGGGCTTTGTCTTTGCCGCCCCATCGCCTATAAAGACCACTTGGCATTGGGCAAGATAATCGTCATATATACTTTCCATGATGATATCAGCCGATATATCCTTCACAGCATCCAACCGATTGTTATATATAGCCGTATAGCACTCCAAGCGACGTGCGTCTATCATAGGGCATACGAGGCCGTCGTACCCGGGATGATTCATATAGTATAGTGCAGCCATGCTTTGGAGCGTCGGCACAGCAAGCAGGGGCTTGTCCAACGCATAGCACAACCCCTTGGCTGACGACACGCCAATGCGCAACCCCGTATAAGAACCCGGCCCCGAGGATACGCACACGGCCTCAACGGCGTTCATCTCCACGTTGGCCTCCCGGAATATCTCGTCAACAAAGACAGCCAGCCGGGACGAATGGGCATTGGGGTCGGCACTATGCCGCTCGGCAAGAACCTTGTCACCGTCACACAACATGACCGAACAAACAGACGTGGCTGTTTCAAGAAGAAGAATCATGACTAACCTAATGATTATCGACTACCTCATATCTATCACTTCGACCTTGGGATTCTTGCTTGCCGGAAACACAAAGTCTGCATCGGTGGCGGCAACGCCGCTTTTAAACTCACTAATTTGGTATTCCGCGCAAGAAGAGTCGTAGTTATGCATCGTCATGCTCTTCAGCAATCCGTTGTTGGTGTTAATCAGCACGCGAATCTTATAGAAACTGCGGCCTTTCTTGGGGGTAAGGTCGATAACTGCAGTGCCATCGTTCTCAATACGAATGTATTTGGCCTTATAATTGGTAGAATAATGGCTCAACAGGGCAGCAGGATTCATCAGGTCATCATCGTCCTCCGTCATCTTGTTGAGGACACACTCGTTGGTTGACTTGTCCCAGTGCCATACGTTCGATCCGTTGCAGTAGAACGTATGGTCATCGGCTTGCACCCTGTATTTGCCTTTATTAAACAACACCTGTGCTTTCTGACGCGACACCTCTTTCTTCTTGGAGTTCTTGCTTATCAGAGTCACATTGAACGACACAGGGGCAGCGTTGAGCTTACCGACAGCCTGTTTGAGGACCTTAGCGGCATTCTGGTCGATATCACCATTGGACGTGTGCGTAATCTGTGCCTGGAGGCTATGGCATCCCACCGCCAACACCACGCAAACGATGAATGAAAGAATCTTATTCATAATGCTATATGTTTGTCACGTTATTACTGTTATCAATGCAGGTCAACGCCTATGATATGCATAAACTCCTCGCGAGTCTTGGGGCTGTTGAGGAAGGCACCTGTGAAATCGGATGTCGTAGTCACTGAGTTTTGCTTCTGCACACCTCGCATTGACATGCAAAGGTGCTGGGCCTCAATGACCACAGCCACTCCCAGCGGATGCAGCGTATTCTGGATGCAGTCCTTTATCTGCATCGTGAGCCGCTCCTGCAGCTGCAGACGATGGGCATACGCATCCACCACGCGGGGAATCTTGCTCAGCCCCACCACCTTGCCATTAGGTATATAAGCCACATGGGCTTTGCCGATGAAAGGCACCATGTGATGCTCGCAGAGTGAATATATCTCAATATCCTTCACCACAACCATCTGCTTATAGTCCTCGGTAAACATGGCCGACTGTATGATTTCCTCCGGGTTTTGGTCATACCCGCTGGTAAAATACAGCATCGCCTTGGCAACGCGGACAGGCGTCTTCTGCAGGCCCTCACGGCTGGGGTCCTCGCCCAACAGACGGATGATTTCCTTGTAATGTCCTGCCAATTCCTTGACACACTCTTCGTCGTATTTGTCTATTTTCTCGTAACCGAGCGGTTCCATATCCATGTATGATTATTTTGTTCAACAAGTTATTCTATATACAGCAGCAGCCCCTTCAGATACTCGCCCTCAGGATGATACACGCTGACAGGATGGTCCATGGCATGAGGCAGCCTCCGCACAATACGCACCTTCCTGTGGGCATTGGCGGCAGCGGTGAACACCATGGTCTGGAAATCGTCCCTCGACACTGCCTGCGAGCAACTGAACGTGAATATCAAACCACCACTCTTAATCTTCTCCATAGCCTTCTGGTTGATATTCCTGTAGCCTTTCAATCCCTGTTGCAGGCTACGGTGGTTCTTGGCAAAGGCAGGCGGGTCAAGCACTATGATATCAAACTGGTCATCAACGGTATCCAGATACCTGAGCACATCCTCTACCACCCCTTTATGGTGGGCTTGAGGGAAATTGAGTGCCACGTTACGCTCACACAAGGCGATGGCTTTCTTCGATATATCCACCGTCTCCACATACGAGGCGCCACCCCGCAACGCTGCCAGCGAGAACCCTCCGGTATAACCGAATGTATTCAGCACACGCATGTCCTTCGACAGCTCTCCCAGCAGATGCCTGTTCTCTCTCTGGTCAATAAAGAATCCCGTTTTCTGGCCCTCATAAAGATTGATTATCAGTCGGTTGCCATCCTCACAAACCTCCCATTCGTCAGGCTCCCGACCCCATAGGAAATGGTCGGACACACCACCCGACGGCAATGTTGCCGAGCTTTTGTCAAAGGCAGACACCATCGTGTCGGGAAGCAACTCCCCAAGTATCTCCACAAAAGTGGCAAACTCGTTGTGCATGCCCTGCGAATGTGCCTGAAGCACAACCACTCCATGGTAATAGTCGGCAATAAGCCCGGGCATATAGTCACCCTCACCATTCACCAGTCGGAACACATTGGTCTTGGGATTGTCGAAGAAACCCAGGCGTTTCCTGTATTCCACAGCCCTGTCCAAACGGCTCTTCCAGAAGTCCCTGTTGACATCAGGGCTGTCAAAATCAAGCACCTTCACCATGATGCTGTCGTCCTGATAATGTCCCACAGCCATCCACTTGCCATCAGGCGAGAGCACATCGACCACATCGCCTTCATGCGGCTGACCTACCGTCTTGCGCACCGCACCGGAGAATATCCACGGATGCCGTCGCATGACAGCCTTGTCCTTACCGGGGGCCAATATGAGTTGCGGACGTGACATTAGAAGCAATTAAGTTTAAACAGTTTCGCACTTCATTTGCGCTATTGTTTCCGTAGGATTGTCCGACTTGAACACAGCATTGCCCGCCACCAGCACATCGGCACCTGCTTCATACAGTCGGGCAGCGTTCTGAAGATTCACGCCTCCGTCAATCTCGATAAGGCATTGGGGATTCTTCCCGTTGCAGAGTTCTTTCAGCCGCCGGACTTTCGAATAGGTGTTCTCTATGAATTTCTGCCCTCCGAAACCGGGGTTGACCGACATCAGCAGAACCATGTCACACTCCTGGATGATGTCCTCAAGCACGGCGACCGGTGTTGCCGGGTTGAGGGCCACACCTGCTTTCATGCCGGCATCCTTGATGGCATGCAGCACACGATCCAGATGTATGCACGCCTCATAATGTACCGTCAAGATATCAGCTCCTGCGGCTTTGAAGTCGCCGACATAGCGTCCGGGATCCATAATCATCAGGTGAACATCCAGCGGTTTCTCCGCATGTTTCTTGATGTGTTTCACCACCGGTTGCCCGAAAGAGATATTCGGAACAAACATGCCGTCCATCACATCCACATGCAGCCACTCGCAGGCGCTACGGTTCAGCATATCGATATCACGCTGCAGGTTTCCGAAATCTGCCGAAAGCAATGAAGGAGAGATATATTTCATGGGTCAATCGTTATCGTTAAACATGATGTGCCGTAACACAGCGGCTTATAGCTTTAATTTTTCAAAGTTCTTGCCATAGACGCCCTGCACTTTGGCCACACTTATGAATGCCGCAGGGTCAATACGGTTCACAATCTGCATCACGTTGCTCTTGTCGGTCTTGTGCACCAGCACCATCAGCACCTGCTGGCTCTGCTTGGTGTAGCATCCCGTGGCGTCAAGCAACGTGGCTCCACGCCCCACCTCCTTGGTGATAGCGTCACCGATTTGGTCCGTCTTGGACGAGAACACCATCACCTGGTACGACTGCTTGTTGCCGTCGAGCACCATATCAAGCACGTAGGTCAACGTAACCATCACAATATAACCGAATATCACATTCTCCAGCTTGTGCGAGATAAAGAACGACGCCCCGATGATGAATATGTCCATATACATAATCACCTTGCCTGGCGACACATTGTAATACTTGGTCAATATCAGGGCGATGATGTCCGTACCGCCACTATTGCCACCCATCAGGAAAGACGCCCCGATGCCGATACCGCAGAGAGCGCCTCCGATAATGGCGCACATAAACGGACCGAACATGGCGACGTCAAACAACGTCTCCACATGCAGCACCTGTTGCCAGAAAAGGAAGAATACCGACGACATCACGATGCCATAAATGGTGTTGGCTCCAAACTTGGCGCCCAGGAACTTGAATCCCAACGCCAACAATATGGCGTTAAAGAAGAGATTCATCACACCCACGGGGATATGCCAGGGAAGTATGAAGTACAGAATACCGGATATACCCGACACTCCGCCGCCAATAATCTTGCTGGGCAGCAGAAACGACGACCACGCAAAGGTGTAGAGTGCCATTCCCAGCGTAAATACCACATAGGAAACTACTATCTGTGGCGTTTTCTTGAATATCTGCATATCAATATATATTTATCAATCAACAGCCGTCATACGGCATAGTTTCTGGCACCGAAGATGGCCGAGCCGATGCGCACCAGTGTTGCCCCCTCCTCGATGGCGATGGGATAGTCGCCACTCATACCCATGGAGATTTCCTTAAACTCCGGATGGCCCTTAAAGTACGAGAGCGCCAGCCGCTCCTTTATTTCACGCAACGTGCGGAACTCCTGACGTATCATGTCTTGGTCGTCCGTATTGGTAGCCATGCCCATCACGCCCACCAGACGCACATGTTGCAACGCCTTGTATTCGGGCGACTGCAACAACGCTTCCGCCTCCTGTATGTCCAAGCCGAACTTGGTCTCCTCGGTGGCGATATGAAACTGCAGCAAGCAATCCAGCACCCTGTCGTGCTTGGCGGCTTCCTTGTCCACCTCCACAAGCAGCGGTAGCGAATCGATGCTGTGTATCAAGCTGACGTAGCCAGCGATGTATTTAATCTTGTTTGTCTGCAAATGGCCAATAAAATGCCATTCAATATCTTGTGGTAGCACAGCATGTTTGTCGCGCATCTCCTGCGCCTTGTTCTCGCCAAAGACCCGCTGACCGGCATCATAGGCCTCTTGCAGGTCGGACACAGGTTTGGTCTTCGACACAGCGATAATCCGCACCTGCGACGGAACCGTCTTGCGTACTGCTATTAGATTTTCTCTTATCATATCTTTATAACGCCATCCGCTCTGCTTTATTGTTGTCCACAAATCCCTATCTCCATGCGCGTATTCACGTCAGCGGCGTTCTACTTTTTGATGATTCTGCTGGTTTCAACGCCTTTGTCCGTAACCATGCGGAGTATGTACGCTCCCGGGGCATATCCCGACAAATCGACCGTAAACTCGTTTTCAGCCATGCTCCTGTGTGAGAGCACCCTGCCGAACATATCCAAGACCTGCAGCTCCAACACCGGCTGCGATTCCGTACGCACATACACCTTGCCCTGGGAAGGATTGGGGAAAACCTTGATATTCTCCGCACTATGCACATCGATGGCACACGGCGGCAGCTCCGGACCTCGGATGCCTATGATGATGGCATGGCTGCTGTTGAATCCGTAAGAGCTGCAATTGTTGAGAGCATAGTAGCCGTTTTGCTGGCCACCCCATCCCCAGTTGAAATGGAAATAGTTGTCATCCTGATATCCGTCGCACGTCCACACATGGCCGCCATAGTTTCCGCTGCCACCGTACAGAAACGGAGCCCCCTCGTCGAGTTCGGTTTTCAGGTAGGTGAGCCATTGCGATGAGGAGACGTTGCTGCGCTCAAGATACCTTACCGTGGCAGGATACTGGAAATAGGTCGAAAAAGCAGACACGATATTGTTGGAGTTGGCCGTGCTCGCAGAAGGGCCGTAATTCATCTTGACGGAGACGCCACAATGGTACAGCAACGTAGCCACGGCCTCCACACAGCTGTCCGGATGATATGACGGGGAAAGCTCGTCGGGCATATTCTCGTAACGGTAGGTCGTGGCAGCGAAATTGGCGGAAAGTGAACCATAGCGGTTGCTGGTATAGGACCGCCTGCCGGTACCCGTGGTGGGGAAACGCCAGTAGTGCATCACCTGTCCCATCACAATGGCTCCGCATCCCACAGCAGCGTGACCGCCATAGGCGGCGTTGCCCGTCGAATCCGCAGGACAGAGGGCGTTGTAGTACTTGGTTTGGGTCCACTTGTTGTTGCCAAGCAACGGAGCCACAACCACATTCCCATCCTTGGATGCAGGAATGTCATCCGAGAGCAACGCCTCCCATTGTTTCAAGGTCGAAGCATCACTATATTGCTGGTTGTCGACCACATACTGTATCTCCTCAGTATAGCCGTCCAAGAAAAAGCGAATATGCGCGGGCATGTTCTCCACGACAAACCTTCCCTCGTCGGAAAAAGCCAGAATGGGCTGCACCCTGTCGTCGCCAGCCACGATGACAAAGCCCTCGGAATTGATATTGACAACATAGAAGCTGGGGGCGGAAACATTCTCGCCACGGAGCGCTGGAGCCGTATATGTGACCGTAGCGGTCAACGAATCTGGAATCTGCTTGAATTTCATGGCATAGAAATGCGATGCAACGGTACACGCGGTTATCTTATCGATAGATTTGGCCGACACAGAGCCACACAGTACAACTGCCAGCATGAAGAATACAGATAATTTTAATTTCATATTTTAGAGCTTTAAAACAGTTTCTTTACTATTGATTCCTATACACTTACTCAACAAATAATATATTAACTACTATAAATAAAGCAATGCAAAAATACAGAAAAAACACCGCGCAAACAAATTTAAGAATAAAAAATATCATAATTCCCGCAACGCCCCCCCCCTCCGCCACACCTTCGCCCAAAAAGGAACATAAACCTTGTTTTTTCATGCCATTTTGCGCTTGGGTTAGGTTAGAGTAAAGTTAGACTTAGGTTAGAGTTAGGTTAGAGTTAGACACTCCAACGTTGCCTCGTTGATTCGGCTGCAAAGATACAACCGTCTTGTTGCGGTTTACGAATATCCCTCCTATAAAAATCGTAATTCACACATCCACTGAAGTTTCCAACACATCTTGGGACAGTTAGGACAATTGGGACAGTCAAAATAAACGGATTCACAAGCAACCATTTACCTCCAACGCAAGTCCATATCACTCAGCGACAAATAATTAATGGATAATTCACGAACATTCGTGTTTAAACCTCTCACACGGCAACCAGCGATTACGTTCACACGAATTCCCGTGTAATTGACCATGAATTGTTGAACAAGTCCCGCAGAAAGCGCAGAGACAAATCCTGATTCATAGTCTTTTTCTTTCCCGTTGCAATCCGCGGCGTCACCGTATATCGGCAAAGCAAGCTTACATGCTCTGCTCTCAACTTCCGTAATGCTGGAATTTGAACGGGGAAAAGACCACGGAAAGGGGTGGCTTAAGACATGGGGGGTATGTGCTGTCATCCACAAAAGAAGTTTCGGAGTGCAAAGGTATGACTTTTGGGTGGACTCCACAAGCATTTTAACAATTAGTTTATTGATGCTTTTTAATAGTCAACTATTGATGAGATGGCACGACTTGTTACATATCGATGGAATATAACTCACACCATATTGATACATAAGGTAATTCTCCTACAAATGGATTGGGAAATTAATCCCCCTTAGGCAACTATCCTCTCCAAAGTAAAAAGTATAGGAGTCATCTTTAAATCCAATTTCTGGTAACAGAAGTAGCAAATATCCACTCGTATCAAGGCCTATCATTGCGCTATAGTCTGATGCGTGGTAGAAGTTTGTGTCGCCAATCTCAAACATATTCAGGGCATCACTCATGGTGAAACTCCGGTTAAACACAAGACTTCCATAGGTTATTTCACCTTGGGCTCTAGTAAAGTTAATGCGATATAACCTGACCGAATCCTCATGTAGCACATACATAATACCTTCGGGATAATACGATAGGATTAATACTGAATCCTTGGGAAAGGATCCATCATCTCTGTATCTTCTGAATATTGCCCATCTTATATCATCAGGGGCTCCTATCTTTGCGATTAGTTGATTATATGAATCCCTTATGATAACATCATCGGATGTCAGTTTATTAAAATCTATTGTGGCTATATCGTCGGTGCTGCTTGTGCACGAGAATACTAAAAGGAACGGCATTATTGCCAAGATGATTCTATATTTCATATCCACTAATAATATTGTTTTGCGTAAAAATAATGATAATTCTGAGGGAAAGCGACCGTAATCGTGGAATACCAGCCCCTTTATTATTTGGTTGAATATGACTTCAATTTATTGCTTATGACACCTTATTGGATACGTTTTAACTCATATAGATATAAGGACTCTGCGGAATCAACAAAATCTTCGAGATTTTCATTCTTAATATTGTAGAGAAGAACTTGAGAATATTTGCCTTTTATTGCCATCGTAGTTCTACCCTCTTGCGTTTTAGGCGTCCTGTCAAAAAGTCGTGTTAATATGTCACCAGGTTCCTCGTTGAGGGGAATCCAGCTACCAACATGTTCTATAAATGCTGAAAGGTCTTCTTCTGAAAGGATTGAATCGAAATCGAAAAGGTGCTCAATCTGATTGTTCTTATCTATTAATATAACCATGAATTGATTCTCAACAAATCCGTATGTATAGAATGCTACATCATGATCTTTACTCCCTTCAGAGAAGTACGTATCATAAGGGAGACAAATAGATATTATCGGACCATTGTCATTCATAGGACGGGCATCAAGGCCTATTAGGACACAGCCGGGCCGAGAGACCCTGAAAAAGACTTCCCCTGTACTATCAATGCATTCTTCTGTGATAAGGTGCTTCTCTTTCCTGACCGTATCACAATTGCAAATATCTTGGCAGTGAGAATCTGGGATTATGACAAGAAGAAATATAAAAGATAATATGAGCTTTTCCATTTTATTGTTCCGTTACCTAGTTTGTAGTTTCTGTACTGCTTTTTTGAAATTGTTATATGTAGGATAATTATCGCCAAGTTTAATCTTACCATTACGGTTATAAAAACTCACAGACCGTATGAAACCACCACGATTTGCAGTGTTACCATTGCTTAAAGATGTGCCTGACGATGTTTCAATTTTTTTGCTGTAGCCGAGAATTATTCCAAATCTGTCACCTATACCAACGCAATCTTTATCCATAGAGGGATCAAGGTTAGAACAATTGTATTCCACTGCATTATCAAGCGTATGTGTGTGAACATTGAACTTATCATCTTCAGCAAATTGAACCTTTCCCCCATGGGGTCCCAACTGTTCGGGAGTCGTCGATGTTCCATCTTTTTGTACCCTATAGTACCATTCGTCTGCCCCTTCCCTTGCGGAGCTACTATACATATCATCCATTTTATTGAAATCAATATCATTTACATCAAAAGCATAATATCCTCCTTTATTAAATGATTTTTCTTCAACATTCTTTCTAGTAACGATCATCATATTGATATCAGAACCACCTTTTTTTACAAATTGTTGCTTCCCATCTAAATTATAATAAGAAGTATCCCTCCCATCAGGATCCGTCAGCATCACCGGGTTCCACGCGCAATAATTGTACGGACTCATCGAAGGGTATTTGTCCGCCATCGGGTCCACACTCAACCAACCTGCCAATAATTCACCCCAGTAATACCTGGCCCCGTAGTAGTGAAACCCTGATTCATAGTCTTTTTCTTTCCCGTTGGAGTTTGAATGGGAAAAAGACCATGAAATCTCGTGTTTCTGGAGAATCGTATTATGTACTGAATAACTCAATTAGTTGTTGTTGTTTTATTCACAGCGGATATAAACGCCATCCTCAGTACCAATATCCATTAGCGATGTTTGTGCTATGCCTATAATAGTTCATTTGGAGCCGGAAGTTTTTTTCCGTTTAGCGAGACGGCGGATCTTATTGTGTCAACGGTGTATTTATCCAACATTGTATCCGCATCCTCATCCATTAAGTACTCTGTATTTATTATATAAGTGATTAAAGAATCATTTACTGTAGTAGAATAACTCCTGGAATAATAGGGGCCATCTCCACCTTCATAAGAGAGTTCGATATACGAATTGTCGTCCCATACTGCAAATTCTCTGATAAAATAGTCGTCAAGTCTTACAACAAAACATGGATTCTCACTGAAAAGTCTATGATAATAGTATTCATTATCTGGGCAATCTACAAGTTTATCACATCCCGTGTTCAGTATTGTGTTCAGTTGCATTATTTGATTTGTGTCAGTTATTTGAACAAATTGTTTTTTGAGCATCTCGTATGATACGTAGACCGTTTTAATATCATAATAATCGTGTTCTTGACAAGCATGTCCTTGTTGTTGATGCGAGCATGCCATAGCCATAGCTATAAAAAGTAGAAAAATGCCGTATTTCATCTTCTTCTGTTTTACTGAACTATTTTGGGACGTTTATTGTAGGGACTCATCGATGGATACTTGTCACTCATCGGGTCGACACTCAGCCATTCTGTCAACAATTCCGACCAATAATACCTTGCTCCGTAGTAGTGGAATCCTGATTCATGGTCTTTTCCTTTCCCGTTGCAATCTGCGACATCGCTGCGCCTTGGCAAGGCAGTTTTACCTGCTCTGCTCTCAACTTCCACAATGTTGAGAGAATATGGACCATAATGCGTATAACAGGTATGAAAATCAGGCGATGAACTAGATACACTGACATGCCATTTTTTGGGAAAAAGACCCAAAAAGAGACCCGTTTCAATCGAACTCCTCCACGGAAATTGTCTTCGGTATGGCCCAGATGGCATCATGGCCTCAATTTTATTTGCAAAGATACATTTTTTTTGTGAATAGAACATTAACCCTATTTCCACAGATAGACCAAAAAGTAATAAAAAAACAAATAAATCTCTAGAAATATGGATATTGCAATTGATTATTAGTTTCGAGACCTTGTCCATTCACTATACGGCCAATGGCGAGCCATGCATCACATTGGACTTCGGCAGCTCCTCCCCCGATGCCTAAATCAGCAAACCAGACGGCAGCAGTTTCGCAAGTGTTTGGCAAGGGGTAGCCATAGTGATGCCATACTCTTGCCATACTGATGCCATACTTTAAAGTATGGCTACACTATGGCTACACTATGGCATCAGTATGGGTAGAGTATGGCTACCCCTTGCCAATGCCATGGCAACTCCTTGCGATTTGCCGATTTGGTTTGTCACATTTGTGACTTGCGACTGAATCCGGTTGACGGGTTGACAACTATCGACTGTTTTCGGTTGTCAGCCGCCATGAAGATTTCCGGCGACTGCGCGGCGACGCTATGGCTCGTCGGCGGGTCACTCCCGCGGGGGTGGGATGGTTTTCTTTGTCGAGGCCGTCTTGCCGGATTTCGGCTTGCTTTGCTTGCCTTTGGCGGGTGGTGGCGCGCTGACGGTGACGCGACGGTTGCTGGTATCGGACATCACCTCCTGCACCAGCGAACAAACCATCTGCTTCAACTCCCCTATGAACTGGGCGGCATCGTACTTATGCGCCTCTATCTCGCGCAGCTTCTTCTCCCAACGGCCGGTCAGCTCTGCGCTTTTCAGCAAGTCCTCGTGTATCAGCCCTATCAGCTCTATCCCGGTAGGCGTGGGCACTATGTTCTTGCGTTCTCTCCGTATATAGTTGCGGCTGAAGAGGGTCTCGATGATGGCTGCTCGGGTGGAGGGTCTGCCGATGCCGTTCTCTTTCAGCGCCTCACGCAGCTCCACATCGTCCACCAGCTTGCCTGCCGTCTCCATGGCCCGCAGCAGCGAGGCCTCGGTATAGGGCTTGGGAGGGGTGGTCCATTTCTCTGCCAACGTGGGCTGATGGGGGCCATGCTCTCCTTGCTCGAACTTGGGCAGGGTACGCTCCTCGTCGGCATCTTTCTTGTCCTCGTCATCGTTCTCGACGGTCTCCTCATGCTTCTTGCCCCAGGCAAAGACGGCTCGCCACCCTTCATTCTCTATCTGTTTGCCGGAGGTCTTGAACTCTATCGGTTTCCCGTCGTCGGGAGCCACCTGACCGAGCACCGTGGTGGTCAAGAACTTGCAGTCGGGATAGAAGACCGCGATAAAATGGCGTGCCACCAGGTCGAACACGCGCTTCTCATCGTAGGTAAGGTCGCCACCCGAAGGGTTCACGCCGGTGGGGATGATGGCATGGTGGTCGGTCACCTTGGAACTGTCGAACACCTTCTTGCTCTTGGGCAGTTTCTTACCCATCAGCGGATTGACTATCGGCGCATAAGGCAGCAGCCCTTTCAGGATGGCGGGGCACTTGGGATAGATGTCATCGCTCAGGTAGGTGGTATCCACACGCGGATAGGTGGTCACTTTCTTTTCGTAGAGCGACTGTATCAGCTGCAACGTCTTTTCAGCCGAGAAGGCGAATTTCTTGTTGCAATCCACCTGCAGGGAGGTCAGGTCGTAGAGCCGTGGAGGCGCCTCCGTGCCTTTCTTGGCGGCGATGTCGGTAATCTCGAAATCACGTCCGCTGATGGCATCCATGGCCTTCTGTCCGTCGGCAGCATCGGTAATTTTCCCTTGTGTAGCGGTAAACACGGTGTCGCGATAGACCGTGGAGAGCACCCAATACTGTTGCGGCTGGAAGTTCTGTATCTCCTGCTGACGGTTCACGATGAGGGCCAGCGTGGGCGTCTGCACCCTGCCGATGGAGAGCACCTGCCGTCCCTGCCCGTACTTGAGGGTGTAGAGCCGTGTGGCGTTCATGCCCAGCAGCCAGTCGCCGATGGCGCGACTCAGCCCCGCCTCGTAGAGCGACTTGTATTCCTCCTGCGGCTTGAGCCCGCTGAAACCCTCGCGGATGGCCTCTTCCGTAAGGGACGAGATCCATAGGCGATGCACCGGGCAATGCGCCTTGGCTTTCTGCATCACCCATCGCTGAATCAGCTCTCCCTCCTGACCGGCATCACCACAGTTGACAATACTGTCGGCGGCTTGCATCAACCGCTCTATGACGGCAAACTGCTTGGCAACGCCCTTGTCGTCTATCAGTTTGATGCCGAAACGGTCGGGGATCATCGGCAGCCGTGAGAGTGCCCACGGCTTCCACATCTCCGTATAGTCGCCCGGGGCTTTCAGCGTACAGAGATGGCCGAAAGTCCACGTCACCTGGTAGCCGTTGCCCTCCATGTATCCGTCATGGGGCGTATTGGCTCCTATCACCTTGGCAATATCCTTGGCCACACTGGGCTTCTCTGCGATGCAAACTATCATTTCCTAATAAACTTTACCGCTGCCCATTCATTTCGGAGGATATGGCTGTCGTAACGCAGCCCAAGTTCCTCGGCCCTCTGACGGATAGCGGGGATGTCCGACTCATAGAATCCACTGAACAGGATGGCACCACCCTCGTTCAGCACACCCACATAGCTGGGCATGTCGCGCAGCAGTATATTGCGGTTGATATTGGCGATGACAAGGTCGAAATGTTTGTCGGGCGTCAGGCATGAAGCGTCGCCCATCACACAATGTATATCCGCCACTCCATTACGTTCACAATTCTCCACAGCGTTACGGTAGGCCCATTCGTCCACATCGACTGCCTCCACATAGCCAGCCCCACGCTTGGCAGCAAGGATAGCCAGCACGGCGGTGCCGCAGCCCATATCCAGCACACGCTTGCCCGCCATCGGCTCATCGCGCAGCAGCGACAGCATCATGTATGTGGTGGCATGATGGGCAGTGCCGAACGACATCTTGGGCTCTATCTCTATCTCATACTCCACATCATCGCGATGGGGATGGAAAGGTGCTCTCACCCAACAGAATGGACGCCCATCGGCAACCGACTCCACCAATACGGGCTGGTGCTGCCGTTCCCATTCCTCGTTCCAGTTTCTGTCCTCCATGGCCTTGACCTCGTAGGTCACCGTGCAGCCCGCCTCGGCGACGGCATTTTTCAGAAAAGCCTCATCATATTGGTCTGTTGGCACATAAGCCTTCACACCATCGGGAATATCCACGAAACTGTCGTAAGGCCCCTCCTCGCCCAACGTATAGACCAACAGGTCCTTGAAGGGTTCGAGAGGGGAAATATGCAACGTCACTTCTGTATATCTCATAGCATACTGTTGATTTTGTCCCAATCATAATCGACACGTGTCAGGAAGAGCCCCTGCGGAGGCATCGAGACGCCTGCGGCACAGCGGTTTTTGCATTCCACAATGGCACGCAGGCCATCGATGGTCAGCGCCCCACGCCCCACGTCGAGCAACGTCCCCGTCACAGCCCTGACCATGTTACGCAGGAAACGGTTGGCCTTGATGGTAAACACAAGTTCCTCCCCTTCGCTGTGCCACGCTGCCTGATAGAGGTGGCAGATGTTGGTCTTGACCTGTGTGTGCAGCTTGGCAAACGACGTAAAGTCCTCATACTCCATCAGCACCTGTGCCGCCTGGTTCATCAGCTCCATGTCGGGATGGAAATAGATTCTGCTGTACAGCCCCTGACGGAACGGCAACCGCTGGTCGGACACATGATACTGGTAGGTACGGGCGAGGGCATCGAAACGGGCATGGAAATTGTCGGGCACACGGAAGATGTCGTAGATACGTATATCGGCTGGCAGAAAGGAGTTTAGCTTAAACGACAGCTGAGGCGGCAAGCCGCTGTCGGCATCGTCAGTCATGTCGAAATGGGCATAAAAATCCTCGGCATGCACACCTGTGTCGGTACGTCCACACCCCACCACTGCGGTCTTCCGGCGCAACAGTGTCGATAGCGCCTCCTCCAGCGTCTGCTGCACCGAAGGCACCTGGGGCTGGGTTTGCCAACCACAATAATTCAATCCGTTATATGCCAAATGGATGCAATAGCGTGCCATGATAACATTCGTGCCGTTTCACGGATGCAAAAGTACGAAAACATTTCGGTTCCGATTTTTTGTTTATCTTTGCACTTTGAACGAGTTATCAACAACATAGCGACAACTCGGCATAATAAACTTATTATTAATCTTTAGCCCAAGTTGAAGGGGCACAACTTTCGACTTATATTTATTGACTTATTATGGGAAGAGCGTTTGAATACCGCAAAGCACGTAAACTGAAAAGATGGGGGCACATGGCCCGCACATTCACCCGTATCGGCAAGGAGATTGAGATGGCCGTCAAGGCATCCGGTCCCGACCCTACCAGCAACCTACGCCTGCGCCTGCTCATGGCCACAGCCAAGAACGAGAGCATGCCCAAAGACAACGTGGAACGTGCCATCAAACGTGCTATCTCAAAAGACTCAACTGACTACAAAGAGGTGGTATATGACGGAAAAGGGCCTCACGGCATCGCTATCGTCGTAGAGACCGCCACCGACAACCCCACACGCACTGTGGCCAACCTCCGTGCCGCTTTCGTACGTGGCAAAGGGGAACTGGGCACCATGGGCATGAATGATTTTCTCTTTGAGCGCAAATGCAGCTTCGACGTGGCCTGGAAAGAGGGTACCAACATGGATGAGCTGGAGCTGGAACTTATCGACTGTGATATTGACGAGGTGTTCCGTGACGAGGACGACATTATGATATATGCCGATTTCAAGAACTACGGTCCCATCCAGAAATATCTCGAAGACCATGGCTACGAAATCAAGTCTTTCAAGTTTGAGCGTATCCCCGTGACCATGCGCGAGCTAAGCCCTGAAGAACAGGAAGATGTCAACGGGCTGTTGGAGCGTCTTGAAAACGACGACGACGTAGTTAATGTATTCCACAATATGGCGTAAAGTGAGCGCCCGAGAATCCATTCTCGAGGCCGAACACAAGCCATATCTACGCAGTAAATATAGCGCAAGAGGACATTTTCTTTTCGCCCGAATTTTCTCCGTTTCTCCGACAGATGCAACGGTAATTATGCCACAGCTACAGGTTGTGGCATAATTTTTACAAGACGCCAAAAGCATTGGAAATAAACAGCAAAGGGCAATCCATGACATCGCTGTTGCAAAAAAGTTTTGCCAGTTCAGAAAAAGTTAGTACTTTTGCACCCGAATTTCATGATTTATGCCAGCCGCATTCGTCTAGTGGTCCAGGACATCTGCCTCTCACGCAGAAGATCATCAGTTCGACTCTGATATGCGGTACAAACGGGACTGAAAATCAATCAGTCCCGTTTCATTTACCCAAAATTTACCCAATTTAGCTCTCTTTTGCAATTCTTCACTGTGACGCGCCAGCGCATCCAATTATGCAAAAACGCGCCTCTCTTTATCACTTTGTATTTAAAATTTTTGCCGTCAACAGGTGCATAATCCCCTAATTTTATTAGTAATAGCTTAACATAATTAGACTATGTATCGAAGATTTGGGCATCGTTCGCCGATATATTATTTTGTTTTATTCAAGAAAATATGTATTTTTGCAATTTCTTTTGAACGTTTTCACAAGCCTGAAAGATAGGTGTTGTACACCATCACAAGGCAAAAACATATTAATGAAATTAGCCAAAATGAACTATTTACAGTTTAGAGAACAATGGTTGGGCGTAGGCTGTTTCAACATCTACCAACTTCGGGCATGGAAGAACAACTTTGACGCCAGTTCTTTATCCCGATGGGTAAGAAAGGGCTATATTGCCAAACTGCGACAGGACTGGTATGCTTTCTGTGAGCTGCAAAGCGAACCTGACATGGCTCGCTTTATCGCTGGGAAGATTTACTCACCATCGTATATCAGTCTCCACACAGCATTATCCCTCTACGGTATCATCCCAGAGGCGGTAACGCAAATCAGCTGTGTAACCACCAACCGCACCACATCCTACAGCAACACCTTCGGCAGGTTCCACTACCAGACTGTTAAGCCCGAGTTGTTTTTTGGTTACAGGCAAGAGGCTGTCAGCAGAGGAGGATGCTATCTTGTAGCAGAGCCCGAGAAAGCCATTGTCGATCTACTGTATCTGTATCCGCAATACAACACTGCTGAAGACATGCGTGAACTGAGGTTTGACGATTGGTGGATGCACGAGGAATTGGACCGTAAAAAGCTGACTTCCTATGCTGTGCAGACCGCCCCAAAAACGCTGATAAACAGAGTGAATCTATTAATCAATACTTACGACAATGATTGACATCAGACAACTGTTACCATACTATCCAAAGTCAATTGCCGACAACGCTGATTTTCACAAGCATATCCTTAAAGAATATGTCGAACTGATTGCCTTGCAGCATCTCACCCAGTCGCCCTCCGCCCCAAAGCTGGTATTTATCGGTGGCACGTGTTTGAGATTGGTTCATGGCATAGACAGGTTCTCGGAGGATCTGGATTTTGACTGTACGAACCTAAGCCTTGACGAGTTTATGCGAATAACTGACACTCTTATTGACCATCTTCGCGGAAACGGGCTAATGGTAGAGGCTCGGGACAAAGAGAACACCCGCCTTACCGCTTTTCGTCGAAATATCTATTTTCCGGGATTGCTGTTCGAACTGCATCTGACAGGACATCGGGAGGAACGTTTCCTGATGAAGATTGAGGTTCAAGACCAAGGAGTGACCTATACCCCAGAAACCGCCATCGTCAACCGAAACGGATTCCTGTTTCCCGTCAGCGTACCTTCGAAGGCTGTGCTACTCTCGATGAAGCTTTCTGCCTTGTTGGCACGTGCCAAAGGACGCGACTTCTACGATACCATTTTCCTCTGGCAACAAACAGAACCTGATTACGAGTTCCTCTCCAAGAGGCGCAAAATCAGCACACCTCAAGAGCTAAAAACAGCCCTCAACGAAAAACTGTCCAAGATCAACCTCTCAGACAAGCAAAAAGACTTCCAGCACCTGCTTTTTGCAGGTTCGTCTGGAAATAAGATACTGCTTTTTAAAGATTTTCTCGAAGAAAAAACTAGTTGAGCAATCGTGATCCGCCCGCCTCAATGAGGCAAACTTCCAATATTTCCGCACGCAACATAGGATAACAAACAGCTGACAAATGCGCCCCGAAGAGACGCGTTCTCAAATCCCAATGGCATTTCGCTTGCAACTAATGTACGAGAAGTCCTACACTAGATTGCATCTACAGAAAGTATCATCCGTGCCTGTGTGACAAAAAACAACATCTACGCAGCCACGTCATCCGTGTAATCCGTGTGCCACAAAAAGGAGTAATCCTTAGGAAAATCCCCTTGCGTCTTTTATTGAAAGATTTTCAAGCAGATTTTTGACTAATTTTAAGCAAAGCGCCCAAAATCCCATCCGCGCAATCCGTGTAATCCGTGTGCCCTAAAAAAAGAGCAAGCAAAGAACAACATCTGCGTCATCTATGTAATCTGTGTGCCACAGAGACGTGCCCAGGCAAGCCCTTGCCTCGTTATTGCCTCGTTATTGCCTCGCTCCAGGCATACTCCATCCACCATACTTCTTCCTTACTTTTTCAATTGTTCTACCATACTTCTACCATTATATATGGTTGATATATGGTTAAAGTATGGTTGAAGTATGGTCGAAATAAGGAGGCAAATCCATGCCTGCAAGGTTGCATCACCTTTCCATCTCGCACAGAGTCACCTCACGCAGATATCACAGATGACACAGATTACATTTCCCGCAGAATATGCAGAAAACCTCTATCCGCCATTTCTGCGGTACCCATCCACCACAGGCGAAAATCCTTGCAGTCCGTGTAATCCGTGTGCCACAGTTACATACAGCACAGATTTCCTCACACATATAAAGAACTTTACCCTGACATAGTATCTGCATTGAAAAATATGTGTATCTTTGCAGCCAATTTGGACGCGAGTAGTCCAAACAATGCAAGAAAAGCATTCGTACAAATCTGGTACTAAACCTACAAACCAAAGAGAACTGCGATGGACTACATTTCGGAGGCAGAACGTCTGAAGCTCTACTACAAAGGGTTTTCCGATGCTGGCAACAAGGAACAGCTTGCTGCCACCTATTCAGACATTGCCGCCGATGCCGATAACCCTGAGAGCGATGCCGACGTTCGTGAGGTCTGTACGTTCCTTATAGGTTACATGTTTCCGCTGTACCACAAGCTTGCCTACGTCAGCAACAACCGATTCATACACGAGGATCTCCCTTATTACGAGCCTACGCCACAACGTATATGGACCGCCAAAGAGATATACACTGCCCTACAGGCTCTCGACACCTACGCTGTCCGGGAGCTGATACGCACCATCGGCTGCTCCTCGGCAACGCTGACGCAGCTGCAACAAGCATTTGACGCACAAGACGAAACGCTATTCACACATATCATCGACACATCAGACTGCGACCTCTCGCTGACAAGCTGCATCTGTGAGGATATATGGCCAAGGGTAACCTTTTATAACGACCCTTCCGACGAAGACCTCATAGTTGGCATGGATGCTGTGGCGAGCATCCTCAGTGACACAGATTACCCTGTCAGCCGCTCGTCAAAAGAGTTGAGTGAGATGACGGAACCATTCTTAAACGATGGCGACAAAGAAGAGTATCGGCAAAAAGCCACACAATACAACCACGACCTGTTCGACTATATGTGTGAGTACTACCGCGACAACTACAACCGTTTCAAACTCAAGGAACGCAAGCAGATAGAACCGCTCATCCTGGGTGGTGGCGGCAGCATCGGCACAGGGTTCCATCTTCCCGACGACTATTTCGCGTTCCGTCACGAATCCAGCAAGCACGCTGAGTTCTTTGACTTGCGTCCTGACGTGATAGAAGCCGGGGCTAAACACTTCGAGGAATTTGTGAACTCCCTGTCGCAGCTGGGTTATATCGACTCCTCACCTGTCGTCAAACAGCTCTTTGCCTACCGTTTCTCCGGGCGTATGCGTCCGAAGAAGGTAGAACCCATCGAGTGGCATGGCCACAACGGCAAGTCCTATGAGCTTGTCTATCTGGTACGGAACATGACGGAACAAAAGAGTGGCAAGTACAACAAGATGAAGCAATTCTTTACCGGCCCCGAGTGGTTCAAGTCTGGCGACAGCAGCAACGCCAACGGAGCAGACTACCAGTTAAAAACATTACTCCACAAGCACTACCCCACCCTCCCCGACCAACTATAATTTTTTTCTATAATTATCTATAATTTGAACCCGAAATAAAAAACACAGTATTTTTGCAAAAAATCAAATTAAACAACAACAATGAAAAAAGGAACTATAAAGTCCGTAAAAAAAGTGGAATACGGTAAGTATGCACACGGAACAACATTTTCAAAAGGAGATTTTATTCCAACGGTAATAACGTTTATCGTTAGTGTAGTTGGAGGGGCCGCATTTGAAGTTAGCAGAGAGTCAATACTTAAGCAATTCCCAGGACGACAAAGGATCACAGGCTCTTTGTTAAAAAAAATGGAAGGAATGGATCCCTCCATTTTCCAAAAAAAATATAGTCAAAATCGTTAAACCAATAGCAAAGATTGCAGGTATAGCAATAGCAGCAATAATTGCTTATTTCAAAGGACGGAAGGATGGCCACAAAAAAGGGGTAAAAGAAGGGAAAGCGGAATGCAATGAAGAACTTGAAGAAATAATAAGAAAAAACAGCAATCAATAAAACAAATTCATCATGGATAATACAGATTTTTTCTATAATATCTTTTAATTGAAACCGAAACAAAAAAACAATAGTTTCGCAAAAAACAACCTCAAGATTAATTGTTAAAAAACGGTCGTCCGGCAGTTATATTGGATCTGTCTGTTTGGACGGCTGAGAAGCGAAAAATAATGAACCAAACTTAATAATCAAAAAAATGAGATGTCCAGAATGTAATTCAAAAAAATACAGAAAAGAATATGGATTGGGGTTTTACAGATATACTTGCTATTGCTGTGGATACGAATCAGCAACTGTATATGTGGGTTTGTCTGACGATGATAGGTCAATGTTAAACGAAATTGACTCTGATGCACAAGAGGACGAAGATTATGACGACGATGAGACGGAATGCCCTAATTGTGGATCAACTGAACTTGAAGTCATAAAAGAAACTGATGATACAATAATATACCAGTGTTGCCAATGTGGAAGAGGTTTCGAGGTGGCCAAAGATGATGACGATGACGATTGGTACGATGACGACGATGAGACGGAATGCCCTAATTGTGGATCAACTGAACTTGAAGTCATAAAAGAAACTGATGATACAATAATATACCAGTGTTGCCAATGTGGAAGAGGTTTCGAGGTGGCGAAAGATGACGACGATGATGATTGGGACGATGATGACGATGATGATTGGGACGATGATGACGATGATGATTGGGATGATGATGACGATGATTGGGATGATGACGACGATGATTGGGATGATGATGACGATGATGACGATGATGACAACGATTATTGAGACGATATCATCTTCATAATCAAACAACCTTGATATTGAAAAAAACGTCGTTGATTATTACACGAACCAAGAATTAGACAGTTTCGCTGAATAATAAACATATTTCAAAAATAACACTAATAAACAAAAAAAACACAACAATGAGAGCGAGAGTAAGAAAGGTAAAAAGATCTGAATGGTATAAAGAAAGTCAAGACTCTATTCCATCGCATAACACCCATGCAGTTCGATATACATGCACATATGCAATAGTTAAATACCATGGGGAACGTTATTATGTGGAAATTGATGAAGATGACATTAGAAATTATTATGGTTATTCTAGAATAACCCATGACCTCATTGGACAACTAAACGACGATCTATATGGCGAATATATTGATTTTTATGAAGATGATAATGGTGACTATGTTTTAGATGGATGTCTAGAAGACTATATATAGGCAAGCCTCAATAAAATATATGAACTACGATTTGACAATGAAACTGCTCGGCTATTATAATAGCGAGGAGCAAATTATGCATGAGGAAACACGTTTTCCAGAAGAATCTGTTGTTTTGGCAGACCTGTTTAATCAGACTTTTGAAAAGACGTTCACAAATGAGGCTCTTCTTGATATTGAAGATGAGGATTTCGTCATGGCCTATTATGGCAATACTGTCTTTATTATCCGTGACAGTGCCGGTGATTTGTATGCCTACTATCCCCGGGAAAAACAGGCAAGAATTTCAGGGGTACAATATCGAAAAGACACAATCCATTTTTGCCCTCGTCATATATGTACTTGGTTCAAATTGGGTGAGAAAATAGTGTTTGGAAAGATGACCACCTTGACTGAGGCTACTCAAAATCAATAAAATAAACATACCAAAAATCAAAGTTTTTTTTCTATAATTATCTATAATCGGAATTGGTAACGATAAGAGGTGTATCTTTGCAAAAAAGTCTAACAATTATGCCTACTGTAATAGATTGGAACAAATACAAAAATGCCTCACTTGATGAGAAAATCCAGATGCTGCAAGAGGGTGCCGAGAATGGAGATGCACTCTGTCAATTCGGATATGGATACCACCTTGAAAAAACAGACCATGATACGGCAATGCACTGGTTTGAGGAATCAGACAAACAAGGATTCCTACTGGCATCTCATGCATTGGGATTCTACAGTACTGGTTTCAAAGCATCGTCTCATTTATATACAAGTGCAGAATGTGGTTGCACTGCCTCATGGCTTACATTAGGATGTTGCTATGAGAATTGCGATGAAGTGCGAGACAGGTTTTTGGCATACCAGTGCTATCTTAATACTGTCCAATGGGAATACCACGACGATATGTTCAAGAAGATGCTTGGCCCCATATATTCTGACGAACTGTGGGATGCACTTGCACTGAACAGAGCATCTTGCATAGCAACTGCCCAATACCTACTGGGGTGGCTATATATCGATGCAAGTCACGTGATAAATGATACAAAAACCGGCATTGAGTGGTTGACAAAGGCATCTGAGAATGGCAACTGGAAGGCGACATATACTCTTGGGTATTTCTATGCCAATGGCTCATATAACATAAAACAAAACCCTGAAAAAGCCAAACGCTTACTCGAATCATTGAAAAACAATGTATCCAAAAGCGAACAGGAGAAGCTCCGGTTTGCACTAAGCCTCTGTAATCGATGAAAAAAGTGCAAGCTCTTCTGCGGCGACAGGATAAAATAAGAAACAACAATATTACGACAACAAAGAAAATTGTCTATAATCGGAATTGGTAACGATATTGGGCGTAACTTTTGCCATTTATATTGATTGTATTGTGAAGTTTGTCTTTCCTTGAGTCAATAAACAAACCTTTTTGTAGAAATCTCAAATTATTTTTGCGGAATTCATGTGGGTTCCTCATAATTTCAGGGAAGACCTTTCACAATTACGACACAATTCGGTAGGATACTTTTAATAAAAACAGACCTATTCGGTAGGATATAGAAGAAGGACCACAGCCTTGTCTTACCTATAACGGCGAATATTCCATGACAATTTTCTATTCCAGATTTACTGCAAATTTGTAGTAAATCTGGAATAGACACTTTACTATATTCCGTATTTATTGTAATTTTACAGTAAAACCGGAATAAAGCCTTGCTATATTCCGAATTTATTGTATTTTTGCAAAAAATCTGGAATAGAGATGGAACAATATATTTTAAGAGATATATATCTGAACAAGTTGATTGTCAGAATGAACAATGGAGAAGTGAAGATTGTAACTGGTCCTCGTCGATGTGGTAAATCGTGGTTATTGAACAGAATCTTCAAGGACTATCTAATAACCACAGGTGTACCCGAAGAGAATATTATAATTGTTTCATTAGATATTGACGATAACGAAGAAAACGGCGACCTGACCGACAGCAAGGCGCTAAAGTCTTATCTTTATAGCCGAATCACATCAAAAGATTCACCCTATTATGTGATACTTGATGAGGTTCAGGAGGTGGATGGCTTTGAAAAACTGGTGAATGGGCTGAATGCAAAGGACAATATCGATGTATATATTACAGGCAGCAATTCTCATTTTCTTTCTTCGGACATCAAGACCATCTTTCGAGGACGAGGGGACGAGGTGAGAGTTTACCCATTTTCGTTCAAGGAGTTCTGCACAAATCGGGCAGAACCTGTCAATGAACTTTGGAAGGAATACTACACTTATGGGGGGATGCCGGGATTACTACGCCAACGCGCCCCAGAACAGAAAGTATCATACTTGCAAAGACTATGGAATAAGACCTACTTGGATGATGTGGTGGAGCGCCATAAAGTGAAGAATCGCGAGGCATTGTCAGCTCTTGTCGATTCTCTATGCTCTTCGGTGGGTTCTTTGACCAATCCCAATCGAATCAGCAATGTTTTGAAGAGTGTACAAAAAGTGGAGATAGACCCGAAAACCATTTCCAACTACATGGAGTATATGGAGGATGCTTTTCTGTTTGAGGGTGCAAAACGCTATAACATCAAGGGTAACAAATATTTCGAAAGCATCAAGAAATACTATTCGGCAGATGTGGGATTACGAAACGCCAAGCTCAACTATCGGCAGCAGGATGTTGGCCATATCATGGAGAATGTTGTCTATAACGAACTACGTATTCGTGGATTCACTGTGGATGTCGGGTTGGTTGAAGTTCGTGAAATGCGCAACGGCAAAATGGAATATATCCAGTACGAGGTCGATTTCATTGCTACAAATGGTACAGACAAATACTATATACAGTCGGCATTTGCAATGGATAGTGAGGAAAAGTGCCAGCAGGAGTTGAATTCTTTGCAGAAAATTGACGACAACTTTAAAAAAATAGTCATTGTAGGCAATGATGTCGCCGAATATACCAATGAAAAGGGGATCCGATTTATGGGACTCTTCCAATTCCTATTATCTGGATTTTAGAACGGTCTCGATAAGACGAGCTGAGATGGCAAATCACGTAGTGTTTGCACTATCCCGAGACGAGGAAACGAGGGTTGCGAAGATACCAACGAATTCATACTGACAAGAAACCCAATACAGAGTCATATTTAATAATAACGATGGCCGGGCAAAGAAACGTTTTCCTGAATTGTCTATAATCAGCAATAATTGTGCCTTAAAATTACATCATAACGCATATAAAAGCACCAAACACCTGCAATTTTATATGCGAAATAGTGTAATATGGATATTATTTCGTAATTCTGCAGCCGGAAAGATATAATGTAACATGGAGACGACACAATTATCGAGAGTGGTGAAAACGCTGCGCAAGAAATATGGTCTTACACAGGAAGATGTTGCCATGAAGTCGGGGGTAGGATTGTGTTTTGTGCGCAATTTGGAGCAGGGAAAGCATTCTTTAAGGATGGATAAGGTAAACCAGCTCTTAGATTTGTTCAATCACGAATTGACAGCCACCAAAAAGCAATGAGACAAGCCGATGTTCCCCATTTCTTTTCAATTGACTGATACCTTAATGTAGTTGATGACGTGTTCAATGACACAGTTGTAGCCTCATAGTCGGGGAATTGGGGACACACTCTACCAAGTCAATTATTATAACCTTTGACCAAATCTTTTGAAAATCGCTTGCACACCTCAAGAATTTTCACGAATTTTGCAAAAAAGTTGTGCATGGCAAATTGATGTAATTTGCTTTTGGCTTATGTCATAAAATTACTGAAAATTTGTTACATACATAATACTTATATAATTTTATATACTATCGTTTTTATAACAACTAATTTCGACAACTGTTCTAAACAAATCCATATAATGGAACATACATATAAGGTTTTCAAAGAGAGTGTCAAGTCAATTACCGACTATTACATGCTCCTGGTTGAAGAGACAAAATCACAACGGCTGGTGGGCAGCGCCAACGAATGGGTGCTGGACAACTATTACATGATCAGTGAACAGGAGAAAGAGCTGAAAGCAGACCTGACTGCCAAGAGTTTCAAGCAAATTGGGCAGAAACGTATCAGCACTTTGGAACAACAGCTGCTGGGGTTCCTGAAGAAATGCCACTACCAAGTTGATAAAAACCTGCTGCTTCGCTATGTGCGACAGGTACAGGTGAAACAGAACGACTACCTGACATATCCTGAAGTGTGCTCACTGCTCCCACTGATGAAGCACATACTGATTCACGAACTGGCTATGCTGTGCAGCCAACTCAAGGCACAAAACGCACACCACTATACGGTGACGGCAAAAGACCATGCCGACATGAAAAAGCTAAACGAGGCCGCCCAGCAGAATCTGATGATGATGAATATCTTCAACTCACTGAAGAAAGTGACGAGGATGCCCGTTGCAGAGCTTATCGATGCAGTGAGTTTTTCAGAGAAGATTCTGAAATCCGAAAAAGCCGACATGTACGACAAGATGTACGACAAGACAAAGGAAGACTACCGTGCCAAGATTGTACGTATGGCGAAGAAGGCGAAGGTCCGCGAATATGAATTTGTCAAGGAGCTGGTGGAGAGAGCCAACGAACGTGGCGAACATGTGGGATGGCAGCTGTTTCCGCCCAAACGTTGGAGCGCACGGGCACACTGGTACATCTGGATTGTAGCGATGGCAAGCATATTGCTGGCTGCAGGAATCTGCTATGCAATTAATGGCTTGAACTGGATAAGTGTGGTATTGGCAGTGCTGATGATTGTACCTATGAGTCAGATTGTCATTGACCTCTTCAACCAGCTGCTGTACCGCATACACAGACCGACAGGGACTTTCAAAATCAAGTTCAAGGACGGACTGATTCCAAAGAAATACGCTACAATGGTGATTATGCCCACCATTTTGAAAAACAAGCAGAAGACGATAGAACTGCTTGAACAGTTGGAGGTTTACTACCTGTCGAATATCAACCGTGCCTCCTGTGGCAGCGACGAGAGCGCAGGACGGCACGAGTTCCAACGTTTGGAAAGCCGTCCCCAAAACCTGTTCTACACCCTTATCGGTGACGCTGCTGCATACAAAGAAGCTGACGCACCTTGGGATGATGAGGTGGTGGAGGCTGGATTGCAGAAAGTAAATGAGTTGAACGAGAAATACGGTGCCCCAATATTCAACTTTGTTTACCGAAAAAGAGCATGGAGTGACGGGGAACAGACCTGGTTGGGACACGAACGGAAACGCGGTGCCATTCTGCATTTCAACGACCTTGTCTTAGGAGATACCAGTGAGGATGACAAGCAAAAACGATTCCGTTGCGAGACGATATCGGCATGGCTGGACAGGATGATTGGTCATGACAGAAAGAACGAATGCCCGATCCAATTCATCATTACGCTGGACACGGACACGGAACTGGTGCTATATTCAGCACAGAAGCTGATTGGGGCTATGGCCCATCCACTGAATCGTGCCAAGCTGTCGGCTGACGGACGACGGGTTGAAAGCGGATACGGTATCATGCAACCACGTGTCAATGTTGACGTGGAGGTAACCAACAAGAGCCGCTATGCGCAACTTTTTGCCGGGCTCGGTGGGTTGGACATCTACACCACTGCCAGTTTCGAACTATACCAAGACATTTTCAACGAAGGCAGTTTCTGTGGCAAGGGCATCTACGACCTGAAAATTTTTCAGCACGTACTGAAAGGCACATTCCCTAAGAATCTCATACTTAGCCACGACCTTATCGAAGGATGCTACACGCGTTGCGGCCTTATCAACGATCTGGAACTATTTGACGACAATCCTGACAACTATATTGACGACGCAAAACGCCATCACCGTTGGACACGAGGTGACTGGCAGATCATTGGATGGCTGAAGGACCATGTGTACAACGAAAGCGGTCAAAAAGTCAAGAACCAAGTCAACACCATCGGGAGATGGAAGATATTTGACAACCTGCGTCGTTCCATGCTGAGTATGGCATTGGTGGTGATGGTGATGGTTGCCTATGTCCTACAGCTTACGAAATATGGTGATGGACTGAACGGATTTTGGTTTATTGTCGTGGCACTATTGGCAGTAGCAAGTCCTATAGTGTTTTTTATCCTGGGACAAGTCACGAAGGTGCCCCGATTCGGACGCCGATACCACTATTACGCCACACTGATGCGTGGTTTTAAGGTAATTGCATACCGTTCGCTGGTGCAGTTCGCACTGCTGCCCAAAGAGGCATGGATGTACACCGATGCCGCTATAAGAGCATGCTACAGAATGTGGTTCAGCCATCGCAACCTGCTGAACTGGATCACAAGCGATGAAGCCGCAAAAAGCACCAAAGGCACAATGGGCGACTACATCGGGAAATTCTGGTTTAACTACGTGATGAGTGCTGCTTTGGCAGCAATAGGACTGATAGTGAACGTGGGGACTCTGGAGATTGTGGGAATTGGGTTCTGTGTGGCAACATGGTGCAGCGCACCTTTCCTGATGCACTGGCTGGGACGCAAATTCCCCAAGGACAAGAAGCACCTCAACACAAAAGAGACTACCGAGGTGCGACAACTGGCCCAAGACACATGGAATTTCTTTGATACGCTGACAACTGAAGAGAACAACTACCTGATTCCCGACAACTATCAGCTGAACAGGGAACAAAAGACAGACTACAAGACATCACCCACAAACATCGGTTTTTCGATGATTGCTGCAGTGAGTGCCGCAGAAATCGGATTTATAGGACACAACGACGCCATTCAACGCATAAGCAACATTATAGACACTGTAGAAAAGCTGGAAAAATGGAACGGGCATCTCTTCAACTGGTACAACATTAAGACATTGGACAAGTTGCCCAACTATTTCATCAGCACTGCGGACAGCGGCAATTTTGTGGCATGTCTGCATGTGGTTGAGGGCTTTTTGAAAGAAAACCATGGGGACTCAGGGCTCCTGGAGAAGGTGTGCCGACTGATTGACAATACAGACTTCAATAAACTTTATAACCAAGAGCTTGACGTATTCAGTATCGGTTACGACTGGGGGGCAAGGTATCTCCTCCCCTATCACTACAACAACTTCGCCTCTGAGGCACGACTAACCAGTTTCATGACCATTGCCCAGGGCGATGCCCCCTACAAACACTGGTTCTGCCTGGACAAAACGCTGGTACAGTACAATGGTTACAAAGGAGTTGCCTCGTGGTACGGAACATTGTTTGAATACTTCATGCCACTCATCTTCCTGCCCACCTTCAAGCACACCTTGATGGACGAGACATACAGTTTCGCCATAAGGGCACAACGGGCATTTGTAAAAAACAACGGGAACAGCAGGAAGAACATTCTTCCATGGGGTATTTCCGAGACAGCCTACAATGAACTTGACGATGCACAGAACTACAAGTATAGAGCTTTTGGTGTGCCATACCTGAAATTCCAGAACACCACACCCGACCGTATCGTCATATCGCCATACAGCTCGCTGATGACCATAGGTGTCAACGACCGTGCCGTGTACGATAACCTGCAGCAACTAAAGGCACTGGGTATGTATGACTGCAACCTGGGGCTTTTCGAAAGTTTCGATGAAGAGGATAATGTTGTGGTGAAGGCTCACTATGCACACCATCAGGGAATGATATTGGCTTCGCTGGCAAACTATCTTGCCGACCACTGCCTGCAACGTCATTTTATGCACGACCCGACGATGCGTTCAATGGAAACCCTGTTAAAAGAAAAAGCACAGGTAAAGCCATACATCGACCTGAAAGTCACGAAGTACAAACGTTACCAGTACTCAAAAGAGCAAACAGAAAGCGATGCACGAGACTATAACGGCATTGCCAGTGTACCTGAGATAGGTGTGATCAGCAACGGTCAATACACTGTACTTATGAACGATCGTGGCAGCGGTTTCTCACGCTATCAAAACATACTACTAAATCGCTACCGCAAGATTTCGGCAGACCACTACGGAACCTACCTATACATACGCGACCTACGGAGTGACAAACTTTGGAGTGCCACATATTCGCCACTTGACGTGATGCCAGAAAGTTACCATGTTACTTTTGCCAGCGACAAGCTGCGTTACATCCGCAACGACAACGGAATCGAGACCAAGACAGAGGTGACAATACTAAAAGACCGCAGCGCTGAGGTACGCAGATTCACCTTTACCAACAAAAAAGCTGAGGATATCGACCTTGAGATAACCAGTTATGGAGAGGTTGTCCTATCCGCAGGTGTGGAAGACGAGAATCACAGGGTGTTCAACGGCATGAAGATAAGCTCCTCATACGACGCACAGCACGAGGCGTTGTTGTTTAGTCGTCCCATTGCCAACGATGACCAACAATTCATGATACATAAGCTCTGGGTGGCTGAGAATGACGAGAACAGTTCTATTGGACAAAACAGAGTAGTGGAATACGAGACCTCAAGAATCAAGTTCCTGGGTCGTGGTGGCAGTATGCGACATGCCGACATCATAGAGAGTCGCCGCACGCTAACCGGGACAGTGGGTACCACGCTTGACCCTATCATGAGTATGCGACGGAGACTGCATATCCCTGCGGGGGAAAGCGCTGAGGCATATATCATGACCGGTTTCTCAAAGGCCAAGGAGCACCTCCTGCAACTGGCAGAGCAATACCAAAGTGCAGTAGATATTGACAACGCCTTCAAGACCTCTTCCGTCTTCAACAATATGCGTACCAACATGTCGTTGCTAAAAGGCAACCAGATGCGCCTTTACAACAACATCGCCAAGTATATGGCCCAAACAGCAACGCTGGGCAACAACAGGCAACAATACCTACAGCACAACACCCTATCGCAGAGCGGCCTATGGCGCTTTGGAATCAGCGGAGACATCGCCATTCTGCTGATGGAGATAGACAGCAAGGAACATTCTGGATTTGCAAAGGAAATACTTCGTGCTTTCGAATACTACAAAGTGCATGGTCTGGTGCTGGATATCGTGTTTATCAATGACGCACCAGAACGGGAACGGGAAGGATTGACACATTTTATCCGTAACATGGCCAGCACCGAGAACCTGTGGACAACCCATACAGATGCCGGGCATGTCTTTATACTTGACGGAAAAGATGTGACTGACGAGGAACGTACGCTGCTTCGCACTGTAGCGCGTCTGAATTTCTCCACAGCAGGAGGCATCCGTATAGAACGACAAATTGCAGACCTTGAAGCTGCCAACCAGCACTATCAGGACAAGGAGGAATACCCCACATGGAAGCCCAATAAAGAATTTCGCGTATGGAGCAATTTGGAGTACTACAACCAATACGGAGGTTTTGACAACAATGGACGAGACTATGTGGTAACCAACACCAACACCCCCATGCCTTGGGTTAATGTTATCGCTAACGAGCACCATTTCGGTTGCATTGTCAGCAGCACAATGGCAGGATTTACCTTCGCTCACAACGCCCAGCAGTTCAAAATAACCAGCTGGAGCAACGATATTGTGCGCGACAACGCCAGCGAGATGCTGCTGATAGACAACAAGCAGTTCATGCCGGCTACCGCACGCCACAGCCAGGGCTGGTCGGCATTCGATGCTGACTACGACACGCTGCATGTCGACGTGCGCCTGTTCGTGGCTGTCGACGAGATGGAGAAATACTATCAGATTCGATTGGTCAACAAGGACGACAAGCCACGCAACATAGAACTCGGCATGGTATACAAGCTGGTGCTCGGAGTAAGCGAGGAACAGACAGCCCGCTACCTCTATTCCGTCTGGGACGACAAGAGCAACAGCATGCTGGTACGCAACGTCTACAGCAACACCTACCGCAACAACATCATACAGATAACCTCCACGGAAAGCATCAGCGATGTGTCGTTGAACTACCCCAACCGCAAACGTCTGGGGCTGAAGGTCGAGATTCCTGCCAACGGACAGAAAGAGATATCCTTCATCATATCCGTGCATGAGTTGAGTCCTGAGGACACCTTGCAAATCAACAGCATCCAGCACAGCGGAGCCCTGCATGTGAAAAACAACACCCTGCAGTCCATCAATGCTGAATATGAACGCGTGGTGGGCTACTGGGACGACAAGCTGTCGCACATCCAGGTGGAGACGCCCGACCGTTCGCTGAACCATATGCTGAACCGTTGGTATCTGTATCAGGTGTATTCCTCGCGGCTGTTTGCCCGTGCAGGATTCTACCAAGTGGGAGGTGCCACCGGTTTCCGCGACCAGCTGCAGGATGTGATGAGCTTGCTCTACAGCGACCCCGACTATGCCCGCCGCCAGATTCTGGACCACGCGGCACACCAGTTTGCCGAAGGCGACGTGCTGCACTGGTGGCATGAAAGCTTGAAGATGGGTGCCCGAACCACTTTCAGCGACGACTATCTGTGGCTCGTATTCGTAACCTATCAATATATCAAAATCACGGGCGACACTGCCATACTCTCCGAGACAGCGCCCTTCTGCCAAGCCGACCAGCTGGCACCTGGCGAGGCAGAACGTGGCATGAACTATACGTTGAGTGAGACAGAGCATGCTTCGCTATACGAGCATCTAAAACGTGCCGTGAACCGCTCCATGAGCCGCATCGGCAAGCACGGGCTGCCGCTGATGGGCTGTGGCGACTGGAACGACGGCATGAGTTGTGTCGGTGTCAAGGGCAAGGGCGAGAGTGTCTGGGTGGCTTTCTTCCTGTGCAATCTGCTGCCCAAGATGGAGGAGATGACGCTGCTGACACCGGGTGCCGACATCTCCTACTGCGAAGAACTGAAGGCGTTCCGCAGCCAGATGGAGAAAGCCCTGCAGCAACACGCATGGGACGGCAACTGGTTCCTCCGCGCCTACTTCGACAACGGCACTGCGATGGGAAGCCGCAACAATATCGAATGCCAGATAGACCTCATCAGCCAGGCATGGAGCATCCTCACCGATGTCGCCACTCCGGAACAGAAGACGAGAGTGATGCGCGAGACCGATGCACGGCTGGTGAACCGCGAGCACGAGATCATACAGCTCCTCACCCCGGCGTTCAAGAACTCGCAACCGTCGCCGGGCTACATCATGAACTATCCCGAAGGGGTGCGCGAGAACGGTGGCCAGTACACGCATGGCGCCATGTGGTACATCATGGCGCAGCTCAAAGAGGGTCGCTACGACATGGGCTACTTCCTCTATTCGCTCATCAACCCGATACACCGCACGCAGAGTCTTGCCGATGTGCTGAAGTACAAGGTGGAGCCCTACTGCATCGCTGCCGACATCTACAGCAACCCGCAGCATCCGGGACGTGGTGGATGGACATGGTACACCGGTTCTGCCTCGTGGGCCTACAAGACCGGCATTGAGAACATTCTCGGACTGAACAAGCAGGGGAACCGGATTACCTTCACGCCCCGTGTGCCGTCGGAATGGAACAACTTCTCCGTCAGCTACCGCCACGGCTCCGCTACCTATATATTCAATTATGTAAGGGGGGCGGCGGCGGCATCAGAGCCCGTCAGCGTGGAGCTGGTGGACGACGGACGGGAACATGTGGTGACGGTACACTGACCCTGTGTGGATGACACTGGGGGAATGGGGAATATCCTATTTTCCCTTGCGTGCCTGACGCTGGAGGATAAGCTTATTCGGAAGTTGGGATGCTGAAGAACGTCAGTTGCCCCGCACGACTTTATAGCCGAGGGCGGTGAGGATGGCAACAACCTTGTCGCGGAAGTCGCCTTGCACCATAATCTGTCCCTCCTTGGCGCTGCCGCCAACGCCGCATTTGGATTTCAGGGTGCGACCCAAGCTCTGCAGGTCGTCGTCGGTGCCCACAAAACCGGTGACGAGTGTCACCTGCTTGCCGCCACGCTGCTTGCGGTCGATGCCCACAACGAGCTTCTGCTGCTGCGGAGGCAGCGTCGCCTGTTCCGGAGTATCGTCTTCGTATTCGTACTGATAGTCGGGGTTGGTGCTGTAGACAACGCCCACTTTGTTTTTCTTTCCCATAGGAGAGGTCTAATATTTGGTAGTGACACCTTTGTGACGTCCGCCCTTGTAGAAGTGGGCGTTCCAATAGGTGTTGGAGAGGGTGCTGATGCTCACGCCGCGCGAGGTGGAGCTGTGCACAAACATGTCGTCCTTGAGGTAGATGCCCACGTGCGACACCTTGCCGTTGCTGTTGGTGAAGAATACCACATCGCCTTCACGCAGCTGGCTGCGGGAGATGGGCTGGACATCCTTCTGTATGTCGGCGGCCACGCGCTGCAGGGTGATGCCGTAGGCCTCCTTGTAGACATGGCCCACGAAGCAGGAGCAGTCGACGCCCGACGTGGTGCAACCGCCATAGAGATAGGGGGTCCCGAACCAGCGGTCGATGGCGGCGTAGAGCGCTTTGTTGTCCTTGGCGGTGAGCTCTATGCCGCAACGTCCGGCAGGATGCGCCGTCTTGTCGGGCTTGGCGGTGCGCACAGGCACGAAGTCCGGTTCTTCGACATACTCGTCGGCATAGAGTTGGCCGATGATGAAATCCTCGTCCTCCTGAAGGTCGGTGGCGAGAAACTTCTTGACGGCGCCGCAGGAGCTGAAAGCCAGCGATGCGACGGCGAGCAGAAGCGGCAGCAGAGGGATACGTTTCATGGCTATTTCTCGCTGGTTACGATGTAGATATCCTCGTCGGCGCGCTTCATGTAGTACACCTCGCGACCGTAGCGTTCTATGGCCGCCTTGTCGTGTTTCAGGGCCACGGCCTGTATGCTGTCGGCCACAATGCCCTCAGCCATACGCTGTTCCTCGGCGTGGAGGGCATGCACCTCGCGGTGGAGGCGCGAAGTGAGGAGAAGGTTGTTCTCGTCGACAAAGGCAATAATCACCACAAATATCAGCGTCGCGGCCACATATTTGTTCTTGACCACCTTCCATATCTTCTTCCATACATCGTTCATCGTCGTCGTATTTTACTGACAGGCAGCATTCTGAAAAGAACACACTCCGCCCGTCAACCGAGACAAAGGTACACAAAAACGGGCTGGCGACAGGTCGCGACGCCCCTTGAAATATCAACAGCCGCGAGTTAAAAGCCAGACGGACTTCCGACCGGACAGCCCTGCACCCCGCCGCGTCGGGAGGCGCAGCTTGGGTGTCGTTCCGACCGTGCAGGGAAGGGTCCCGTGTGTAGTTGAGAACTACAGGACGTGTAGTTGAGAACTACATAACATGTAGTCGCGGACACGCCATTGTCAACCTCGGAACTTGACAATGTCAACTTCGGAACTTGACAACGTCAACCTCGGAACTTGACAGCGTCAACTTCGGAACTTGACAAAATGACAATCCGAGGGAGGCGGCGGCCATCCCTCGGATGAATAATTGAAACCACTGTGGACAAATTATTTACAGCTACCCTTACGGCAGCGTTCGCTACTTCACTATCAGCACCTGCCCCACCGAGATGTTGTCGGAACGCAGGTTGTTGCGACGCTTGAGGTTGGGCACCGTCGTGTTGTACTTGCGGGCGATGCTGGAGAGCGTCTCGCCCTTGGCCACCCTGTGTTTGACCACGGCGGGCTTGTGCTGGGCCGGTTTGGACGGCGCGGGCTTGGTCTGCGGCTTGGCGACGGGCGCGGGCTTCACATCCTCCTGCGGCTCGGGCGTGGTGGAATAGTCGATAGCCGTGTCGGCCTCCCTGTTGGCAGCCACCGTCGCCGTGTCGGCTTTCTTCTGCTCCTTGGGGGCGGCGGGACGACGGTAGTTGGGGTTGCGGCGGTAGATGACCAGACGCTCACCCTCGCGCAACGTGGTGTTGCGCTTCTTGTTCCAGCGCTTGATGTCGCTGACCGTGACACCGTAACGGCTCGCCACCTTGTTCATGGTCTCGTTACGCTTCACCTTGTGGACGATGCGAATCTGCTCCGGCTCGTCGGTGCTCACCGCCGCCGGGCTCTTGCCCACCGAGTCGCGGGAGTGACGGTAGATGGAATCCTCCTTCGTGATGAAGATTTTGAGTTTGGAGGCAGGGAGGGTCAGCGCCGAACGTCCGGCACGCACAGGCACCATGTCGGCACGATACTGCGGGTTGAGCGCCCTCAGCTCGTCGACCTCTATGCCGGTGTACTTGAAGATGCTGGCGTAGTAGGCATCCTCCTTGAGGTTGATGGTGTCGTTCTGGATGGGGATGTCAATCTTGTGCGGATGGATGCCATGCTCGTGGTAGTAGTTCATCACATAGTTGGCCGCGATGAATGCCGGGATGTAGCCGCGGGTCTCACGGGGCAGATAGCTGTATATCTGCCAGAAATCGCGCTTGCCGCCCGAACGGGCGATGGCCTTGTTGACGTTGCCCGGCCCGCAGTTGTAGGAAGCGATGGCCAGCGTCCAGTCGTGATAGATGTCGTACAAGTCGCGCAGATAGCGGGCCGCCGCCACCGTGGAGAGGTAAGGGTTGCGACGGTCGTCGACCAGCGAATTGACCTCCAGGTCGTAGTTGCGCCCCGTGCGGTACATGAACTGCCAGAGTCCTGCGGCACCCACACGCGACGTGGCCTGAGGATTGAGCGCCGACTCCACGATGGTGAGATACTTCAACTCGTTGGGCACCCCGTAGTGGTCCAGCACCTCGCCGAACATAGGGAAGTAGTATTCCGACAGCGTCAGCATGACATCGCAGCGCCTGCTCATCAGCCGCACATACATACGGATATAGGCACGCACATCGGAATTGTAGGTCATCGGGATAACCGTGGGCATGGCACGCAAACGGTTGGCCAGCACCGAGTCGGGAATCATGTCGAACTCCTCGTACACCTTCGAGCCCTTGCGGTCGTAGTGCTGGTTCACCGACTTGGCATACTTGCGCAGATAATAGGAATGAAGCAAACTGTCATAGTTGGCCACATCGCGGGTGCTGATATAGAGGATGTCGGTCTGCTGGGGAGTGATGCCCTGAGCCCGACCCGCTGTCGTGCCGATAGCCACAAAAAACACAAGAAAGACGGAAACCGAGAAGACGGAAAATATGGTACGATGACGCAATTTCATAATATTTCGCTGATTAAGTACCTTTATAAACTACAAAACATCAATTTTATTTTAGCGAGAGAAAGAAAGTTCCCCCCCCTTCATTTTTTTTCAAACTATAAGCGGTTATAAATCAAAACACATAAAAACTTATCAACAACCAAAAAAGAAGTTCATCCCGAAAACCGCCCCAGTCGGCACTGCCGATGTGGGATTTTTTGTCTACCTTTGCAAACGAAAAACCCATGTGCCCACCGACCGCCCATGACGGCAGAAAGCACAATGCAAAAGACAGACTTCTATACAGATACACATCAGTTAAACGAAAATAATAAGAATCAAGATACATTATGACTGAAAAGAAATTCACCTTGGTTATCAACCCGGGAGCCACCTCGACAAAGGCGGCCATCTACGAAGGCGAAAACGAAGTCTTCACCGAAAATCTATCCCATCCCATTGAGGAAATACAGAAATTCAAGGAAGTAGCCGACCAGTTCGACTACCGCAAGGCAGCCATCCTCGACATGCTGAAACGCCACAACGTGGGCGTTGACGAGATTGCCATCGTCATGGGTCGTGGCGGTCTGACACGTCCCTGCGAGTCAGGCACCTACCGCGTCAACGACCTGATGAAACAGGAATGCCACGACGGTATCCAAGGCAAGCACGCCTGCAACCTGGGTGCTCTCATCAGCGACTCCATCGCCCGCGAAATCGGTCTGGAATGCGCCTACATTGCCGACCCCGGTATTGTTGACGAACGTCCCGAATATGCAAAAATTACCGGTCACCCCGAATTCGACCTCGACCCCCATCGCGAAGGCGTCATCTGGCACTGCCTCAACCAGAAAATGACCGGCAAGCTCTATGCCCGCGAGCTGGGTAAGCACTATGAAGACCTCAACCTCATCATTGCCCACATGGGCGGTGGCGTGAGCGTAGGTATGCACAACCATGGCAGATGCGTGGAGGTGAACCGCGCCCTCTGCGGCCTCGGTGCCTTCTCCCCCACCCGTTCGGGCTCCATCAACGCCAGCAAACTTATCGAAGTATGCTTCAGCGGCAAATACGATATGGCCAAGGTGAAGAAGATGGTCACCGCAGAAGGCGGTTTTGTGGCCTATCTCGGCACCAATGACGCTTATGAAGTAGAAAAGAGAGCCCTTGCCGGCGATGAGAAATGCAAACTGCTTGTGGACGCTTTCTGCTATCAGGTATCCCTTGAAATCAGCCGCCTGGCAGCTGTTGTCAACGGCAAAGTGGATGCCATCATCCTCACAGGCGGTATCGCCTACAGCAAGCCCTGGATGGCGCAGATAACAGAAAAGATTGACTGGATTGCCCCCGTCAAGGTCTACAAAGGTGAGAACGAGATGCTCGCCCTCGCCATCTGTGGCTCGGAAGTCCTCAGCGGCGTTCCTGCCAAAGAGTATAAATAAAACCTTGGCAAGACCGACCCATTGGTCCTACGCAACATATAATACAATATATAAAGATGAAGAAGCTTATCCTAGCGACCATCATACTTGCCTGCGGCATTAGTGCATCGGCTCAGGATGTCGCCATCAAAAAGGGCAAGGCCACCATGTCTGAAAAAGACTACCTCATGCTGAAACAGAAAGCCGCCCAGCTGGAAGAGACGCAGCGGCTGCTGACCGAAGCACAGAATAAAATCAACAAACTGGAAGCCAACCAGCAGACGGTACTTGTCACCTTTGAAGACTCGGCATCCTATGCCATCGGACAGGACATCCTCAAGAGTTGGGACCAGCAGCAATTGGGCATCAACGGCAAAGCGGCTGCCCATGCCATGCTTGACATGACCAACGGCAACTTCAAGATGACTCCCGCTGAGACACAGAACCTGCTCCAACGATTCCAACAGAACTTCGAACGTCGCCAGAAAGAGAAACAGGAAGCCATGATGGCCAGCACGCAGACGAACATCGAGGCAGGAAGGAAATTCTTGGAAGAGAATGCCAAAGACAAAGCCGTGCAAACCACCAAGAGCGGATTGCAGTATAAGATGCTTCGGAAAGGCAACGGGAAACGCCCCAAAGCCACCAATACCGTAAAGGTACACTATACAGGTACGCTTATCGATGGTACCAAGTTTGACAGTTCTGTGGATCGTGGCACCCCCATCGAGTTTCCTCTCAACCAGGTAATCCCGGGATGGACAGAAGGCATGCAGTTGATGGACGTAGGGTCAAAATATATGCTCTACATCCCCTACAACCTTGGCTACGGAGAACAACCCGTGGGCGACATTCCTCCGGGATCCACCCTCATCTTCGAAGTTGAACTCCTGGACTTCAAATAGCTCAAAGCAACTGAAACACACTGTAGAGACGTGCCTCGGCGCGTCTCTACTTGTATGAACGGCAACAACCCACCCTGCAAGATGAACACATTTGGCAATATATTCCGTCTCACTACCTTTGGCGAGTCACACGGGCCTGCCATTGGTGGAGTCATCGACGGATGTCCCGCAGGTTTGGCTGTGGATTATGACTTGGTCGATGCCGAACTGGCACGACGCAGGGGCGACGGCCTGGCAGGTACAACCGAGCGGAAAGAATGCGACCACGTGGAATGGCTGTCGGGCATCATGGACGGAAGAACGCTAGGCACCCCCATCGCCTTTATCATCCGCAACAGCAACACCAAGCCAGACGACTACGAATGGAACCGAGACCTCTACCGCCCCGGACACGGAGACTATACCTGGCAACAGAAATACGGCATCCGCGACCATCGGGGTGGCGGACGCTGTGCGGCACGCGGGACGGCGGCACGCGTCGTAGCCGGAGCCATAGCAAAGCAGATTCTGACACAAAAAGGAATCGCCGTCACCAGTCGGCTGTCGCAATCCGTAACTCCTCCAGCCAATGACACTGCGGGAGGCGTGGTGGAATGTACCGTCACAGGGGTGCCTGCCGGATGGGGCGAACCGCTCTTTGGCAAACTCCAGTCGCAGCTGGCGGCAGCCATGATGAGCATCCCCTCAGCCACGGGCTTTGAAACAGGTGAGGGATTCCACGCCGCCCAGATGTTGGGCAGCGAATACATCGACTGCTGGAAGAGCGATTTCAGCACCCAGACGAACCATTGTGGCGGAATTCAAGGCGGATTGTCGAACGGTATGCCTTTGCAGTTCCGCGTGGCGTTCCATCCCGTAGTCACCCTGCCACACAACCTGCCCTGCATCGACAAAGAGGGCACTCCGCACACCATAGCGACCGTCCCCGGTCGCCACGACAGAAACCACACGCCAAGAGCAGCCGTCGTAGTCGAAGCTATGACAGCCATCGTATTAACCGACGCTATGCTCACCGCAACGACCAATAGTATAAAATAATTCCTACTACTATGAGACGCTTATTCCCCATTATCATTGCCACGCTGCTACTCAGCGCATGTCACAAGAACACGTTCGTCATTGAAGGCACGTTAGACAATGGTGCCAACAAAACCATATATATCGAGGAAATCACTCCCAACGAGGGACCTCTGTTTATCGACTCCGTGAAACTGGACGGCAAAGGTCACTTCACATTCCGCTACAAGCCACCCTACGAGAGTTTCTACAACATCCACGTCACCAACGAAGACTATGTTGTGCTGCTGCCCCAGGGCGGCGAGAAAGTCAAGCTGACAGGCGACTACACCATGCTGGAATCCACCTATCAGGTAGAGGGATCGCCCGAAAGCACCCTGCTGTGGCAGCTGCAAGACTACAGCAACATGGGCGTGGAGCGGCTGAAAGAGATTGTAGCCATCGACAGACAAAACCGCGAACGCTGCACGGCGAGCAAGTCCAAGAACGGGGCATCGCCCAAGCTTGACACTATAAAATACAAGAAACTGAAAGAGGTTACCGACAGCATGTTCCGCGACGCGTTCCTGGAACAGCAGAGCTATGTCACCGAGTTTATCACAAGAAACAGGGGCTCGCTGTCCACCCTCATAGCCCTCTACAAGCCCTTCAACAACCATCCGCTCATCAACTCCGAAGACAATTTCGACTACTACGAATATGTGGCCGACGGCCTGGAGGGGATGCTGCCCGAGAACCCACACACCGTACATTTCCGCAACACCGTCGAATACCTGCGCCATAGGGTTCCGAAAAAAGAGGCATCTGATTTCGACATCAACATTGCCGCCAAATAGCCATGAGCACCTATTTCCTCACCGACAGCCACCTGGGCAATGGCGCCGACTCTGCGCAACGGGAAAAAGACCTCGTGGCGTTTCTCGACAGCATCGAAAACGATTGCGAACGACTCATACTGTTGGGCGACATGTTCGACTTCTGGTTCTCATACAAATACGTAGTGCCTCGCGGATATATACGCCTTCTCGGCAAGTTGGCACAGATGGCCGACAAAGGGGTAGAGATACACTATTTCATCGGCAACCACGATATGTGGATGTTCGACTACCTCGAGAAAGAGATAGGCATCATCATGCACAGCGACCCTGTGGAGATGACACTTGGGGGCAAACGATTCCTTATCGGGCATGGTGACGGCGTCGGAGGTCTTGACAAATACTATCTGATGCTGCGGCGCATCTTCCGCTGCCGCTTCAACCAACGGCTGTTCGCTATCATGAACCCCGGCGTCGGTTTCCGTATCGCCCTGCGTTGGAGCAACAGCAGCCGCCGGAGTCACGGAAGGAAGTACGAAGAATATCTTGGCGACGGAAAAGAGGACATCGTCGTATTCTGCCACAGACAGTTGCGCTTGAAGGATTACGACTATTTCGTTTTCGGCCACCGACACCTGCCCATCAACAAAGTCATCGAAGAGCCCGCCTGTGCCTGCGGACAACAAACGGAAGACCGAAAGGCCACCTACGTCAATGTCGGCAACTGGATTGACCGACGGGATTATGCCGTTTTCGACGGTAACACCCTGCAGCAAAAGACGTTCACCCCTTGACCGCCCTTGCACGCCAGGAGGCAGCCCGCGCCAAGTATCTCATCGGCAGGTCGCGCCTTCCTATGGTCTTCTATGCGTCTTCCTCTCATATCGCCTATCCTCCGCCCCTGAGTCACCCCTGAGTCACCCCTGAGTCACCTCTGGGTTTCCTCTGGGGTTCCTTGTATTTATCTCCACCACACTGTCAAAGGAGCAAACCAATCTGTTTTGTATATGGAATGGCGTAATGCCCACCTCTGGAAAAGGAATATTGTCAGAATTAATTGTTTGGATATGCTTTTCTTAATGTTTCGATATAGGATTTCCCCGACAAATAGAATTGCAGATACACAACAAAACCCGTGCCGAGCCATCCCAATATCGGAATTAGCGTAAACAATGCATCAATCACAATCCCAACAATAATATTCACTATAAGCCCTACAGCGATGGTGCCAAATTTTAATGTTGTTCCAACCTTCTCACACAAGGTTGAATACATATTCCAAAGAATGATAATGAATACAATCCATTCCACTCCGAACAAAGGCAATGCCATAATAAGAGCACCCCAGAACGCTCTTCTTTTGACAACCTTGGCGATGTCTTTTTCGAACATTTTATCGCCCCACTTCCTTGCAATGAATCCTTGTAACATGATACTATTTTATTCTAAAAAATCACATATATCGAATTATCAAATTCTTGACAATCCGCCTTTTCATTTTAGACAATACGACATAAAACAAACACACATGTATCTTATCACACCTATAATCACAATTCACTTGTTATGACAAATATCACTAAACCTTTATGAGGTACATAAATCCTTATTCCGACAAGAATTTAATCACCTTCATTACCATTTTTGCATTATTCGCACCATCAACAAACTCCATTCCTGCTTTACTTACATTATAAGAACCATAAGTTTTATTTGCAAGCGTTAGGACATAAAATATCCTATCCCAATCGTGAGCAGAAACCATACCTGGAACCTCTTGAATCCATTTTCTCTGACGACCAGATACTAATTCGGCTATTCTTCGATGCATATTGTAAGAGAATCCCACTTCCATATTTGACAAATTAGCTTTAAAGACACCATTGTCTTTATACAATATGGTTATATCCCCATTAGAAAATGAGAATTCCCTAATAACATGTTCATCAAGAAGAAGCTCCCCGAACTGTTCTGCCTTTGATAATGTTTTTCCTCGTATAGTGAATGAGGGAAGTTGACTAATAGCAATCTTATCCTGAACCACATCATGTTTGTCTGGCTTACAAGCTTTAACAATCACAATAACAACCACAACTATTACAATAAACGTAAACATATGTTTGAGTATTTAATTTAGCTTCTCTCCGCAACTGGGACAAAAATTAACATCACCACTTATCCTGCCGCCACAATTCGGACAAAATGAAGAACGAGCATTTGTATATGATGCTCTACTATTCTCCATCACAACCTGCTCTGCTATGGCAATTGCCCTATCATCCAGTTTGGCTTGCTGTACCAATCCCCAGATCTGAGGGATTAGCACTGGCCAGAAGACAAACATGGTGATGGCAGTAGGAATGGCTTGCTGGCCAAAGATACCAACTCCTGCATTGATATGGATAGCATTCCCTTGAGGTGTCAAACTTACTTTAAGGGCCGACTTCATGCCCAACACTGCCTTAAAAGCATTCCCTTTGGCTAGCGAGATGTCGTACACACCTCCTGCATAGCTGTCGCTTTTGGCAGTAAAGCCCTCCATTTGGAACTCTCTGACGATACGGTCTGCAATCTCTGGTATTAGTGCAGGATCTCCGTTTAAAACTTTTGAAGTAGAAAATGTTGACATAATGTATTGGTTTTTATTTTAACTTTCCGCCGCAACTTCTACAGTATGACCATCCTTCGCCGATGGCGGCACCGCACATGGGACAGGATTTTCCATCGGTCAATTGTTGCATCTGTGATTGAAGTTTTAAATAATGTGCACCACCAGACCATCGTTTAACCTCGTATGCTCGCACAGGGCCATAGGGATGTGTCATATCCGTGTTTGAAATGTAACGGACTACTTTGGATACGCCTGAGCCATTCTTCATTTTCTCATAGTCGCCACCTTGCGTAGCCCATTCATCGAGATTCAAATCCTTCAGTATGATAGGAGGAATGCCATCTAATTTTGCCAATACTCGAATCATGGTTTCAGGCGAAGAGATGACACATGCCACACGATCAGCAGACAATTCGGATGCCCGACTCCAACCCAGTAAAGCTTGCTTGATGGGAATCATGGCAGCATTGCCGATTGAACCCAAAAACGAATCCATCAAGGAATCACCCAAGTCAAATATGGCGTTGGCCAACATGGAATACAGCACATGCCGACAGAGAATATGCCCGCACTCATGCGCCAAAACCGCGTCCAGCTCTTCTTCCTTGAAGCGGCGTATCAATCCAAGCGTTACCACAATGTATGTCCGTGTATTGCCAGAAGTCCACGCATTGGGTATGGGACTCATTTGAAGGTATAACTCAGGAATGGGCATCTGCAATTTGTGACAGACAGCTATTAGTCTGCCGTAAACCTCCGGCATCTGCCGTTCATTAATTCTTACGTTGGAGGCGATGTTCCTACTCCAGTCCATTTCCTCATAGCCATACTTCATCACTTTTTCCAAAAGGGTTGGCAATGTAGGGATGCTCTTCAGGTTGTTCAACGCAGAGGCATCGTCAGGGTGAATAAAATCTTGAATGTTTATCATGCTAATCCTTTATAGTTGAAATCACCGGCACAACAACAGAGTTTCCTGATGTCGCATTTGTAGATTCTCATGTACGCATCGGCAACCGCACCAATTCCTTGTGTAAAAGGCGTAGGGGCGTGGTATGGTAGCGAAACAGTCACTACCATTGCGGGCGTTATTACCTGACCGTTGGAATTTCTAGTATGTTTCGGCCAAACTTGGAAGACTTTCATAACCGGGCATTACCATTCATATCCACATGAATCACAATGATTCCGCTTAAATTTATCCTCAGCTGCTTTATGTGCAACATGATGCCCCCAACCTGCAGCATTTGTTCCATGAGTAAGGAGACCAACACCTATACCAGCCGCAACTTCAAAAACTTTTCCAACATAGTTTAAATACGCAGGACGAACATTTAAACTCCTGCATTTCGGACACCTTTTAATGCTCATTGCATTTGTGTTTTTTTTCGCCTTGAGTCCTCAGTGGGGCGGTAACTAAATGTAACAAGGAAAGCATAGAACTCGTGTTGCTTTAGTTCTACGACCATTGGGCATCGCCAAACACCCTACTCAAATAAAACTAACTTGAACCTTATCCTATGCTTCAATATGCAGTGGCACAAGACCAATACATAAGCAAGAAGCAGAAGACATCAGTATTGTAGTCCTTGAGTTAAGAATTGGCGATCTTTAATGGTCGGACCTATACAAATGCTTTCTTCGCGTTCGACATTGCTCGCGTCGAAAATCGGGTGCAAATATACGAATTTTTATAATACAAACGTCCTCCATGATAAAGGCACATTCATAAATACTAACAAATCACAAGATTACCGTATACCATTTTCTACAAAATGGCACCTGCTACAACCATTCCTAAGCAATAAACGAAAAGAAATTCCAGCAAAATCCCATGCTAGAAAGTAGGACACATCCAGTAGGTAAACAGCAGTTATGCCGCCACCATATATTACCCCGCATGAAAAGAGTATATCTTTTGGCAAAAAAGAGTATATCTTTTGATGGAAAAGAGTATATCTTTTTATAGAAAAGAGTATATCTTTTTATAAAAGGGAGTATATCTATTGGCAAAGAAGAGTAGAAGACCTACGCCGACATGCTGAACAGGACCAAGGCCAAGGCAGTGAAGAGGATGCCGACAATCATGTGCTGCCACCGTCAGGATGATCCACCCACCTGCGCGGCCATCCGCTACCCCCAGTATGGGCAGGCATAGACAGCAGTTTCGCAAGGGTTTGGCAAGGGGTAGCCATAGTGATGCCATACTCTTGCCATACTGATGCCATAGTGTAGCCATACTTTAAAGTATGGCTACACTATGGCTACACTATGGCATCAGTATGGGTAGAGTATGGCTACCCCTTGCCAATGCTATGGCGACTCCTTGTGATTTGCTGATTTGGGTTGTCACTTTTGTGACTTGCGACTGAATCCGGTTGACGAAGTTATGACCTATCGACTGTTTTGGGTTGTCAACCGGACAGGAAACGTATATCTATTGACTTTTCTCTAACTCTAAACTAACTCTAACTTCCAGCAACGCTGATTATCGGATTGCACGGGGCGATACCCAGTCCTGGTTGTCACAAAAATAAGAAACGCCGAGAAAACCTCGGCGTCCCTACTTAACCCATTCAATAACCTTGTTGTTTTGGCATATTTACCATACAACTATAAAGTGTCAAACGCACTTCGTGTTCTGTGGCGGATTTGAACCGTCGACCTCTTGCGTGTGAAGCAAGCGCTCTGAACCAACTGAGCTAACAGAACTTACGCCATTCTTTCGGGCTTATCATACCCTTGAAAGCGACTGCAAAGATACAACTTTTTTTGATACTGGATGAAAATATTTAGCTTTTTTCGCTATTTCAGCCAGCCTCTGGGGTTCTGGGGGGTGGTGCCTTTCCATATCTGAAAGCTAAACTCACCTTGCCCGCTCTCGGCTGTGGCCACCGTGCCCAAGGCCTGTCGGGTATTAACCTTGGCGCCTTGCTTGACGCTGACTGTCGCCAAATTGGCATACACCGTCATATATTCACCATGACGGACTATAACGCCTTGCGCACCGTTGGGACAAGTAAACACCCTGGTCACGGTGCCGGCAAACACGGCACTTACCTGAGCCCCCGGCGAGGTGGCCAAATCGATGCCGTTGTTTACGTTCTCGCCTCCAGAGGCATGTGTGTACCGACCATATTCCCTCAACACGCTCTTGTAATACACCGGCCACGACAACCGCCCTTTGTTGCCGGCAAACTCCGTAGATGCGGCAACAGTAGCAGTCGACGGCTTGGCAGTCGAGGTGGATGAGGATGAGCTGGAAGTGCCTGATGACGCTTTAGCCACCTTTGCGGCTTGGGCTGCTTTCCGCACCTCTTCGGCTATAATGCGCTTTATCTGCTTGTCAAGGTCGCGTTTCTGCTTCTCTTTCTTGCTCAGTTGCGCCGTCAGCTGGTTCTGCTGCGCTTTGGCGGCGTTGACCGACTTCTGTTTTTGCTGTTGTTCCTTGGTCAGTTCTTCTTTGTTTCTCTTTTCCTGTGCCAACAGAGCGTTTTTCTCGTCTTTCTGTCGCTGCAACCGCAACGTCACCGTGTGGAGCTGTTCCTCCCGTTCGGCAATATATTTGGCTTGATGGCGACGATAACGGCTATATTCATTGAAGAACTTTAAGCGGAGATACGACTTGTTGTAGGAAGGCGTGTCGAACAGCAGCACCATCTTGTCCACATTGCCATGCTCACGATACAGGACCCGTATCACTTTGGCATACTCGGTCTTCAAACTGTCCACCTTGCGACGCATGATGACGATGCTGTCGTTGGTCTGACCTATCTGCTGATCCAGAATGGACATCTGGGAGTTGATATTGTTGATGAGCTTTGTGCGTTCGGAGATTTTCTTGTTGAGAGCGGTCAGCTGTGCCGTTGTCAACCGAGTATTCTTCTTCGCCGCCGAGAGTTCATTGTTGAGCCGCTTTATCTCCACCTCCAACTGCGCTTTCTGCTTCTCCAGCTGCGCTTTGGTTTGGGCGAAAGAGGGTGACACCACAAAGAATAACAGCCACACAAAAATGGCGGAGCCAATATATCTGATAGAATTAGAACGCATTGTTACAATATTCAGATTATATGATTAGTTTAGCAAAAGTACATAGAAAAGCGGAGGCACTTGAGCCCCCGCCAAAAAGTTATAAAATCGCCCGTGTTGATAACAACAAGGGGACGTTTCCGTTGTGTGCACTCACCGACTCTCGTCGAGAGCAGCCGTTACCAATTCAATATGCGCTTGAAGTCGTACTCTTCAGGATTGGGCAGGTACTTCTTGGCACTCTCGTAATCGGCAGGAGTGATATAATCCATAATATCGTTGACATACGACATTACCTTGTTGCTGTTTACGTTGACCTGACGAGGCAGAATCTTGCCGCTGACGGGATCCTGGATATCTTTGAGGTAAAGAGGCGACACATCGCCCTGCTGGTTGACGTACACCATACAACCCGTGCAGCCCTGTTTGAAGAGGGTGTGCACACCCATGCCCATTAGGGAACAATAGGTGAGGTCGAAGGCAATAGGCGTATGACAACGGATTTCGTAGCCGACCTCAACCGGACGGGACTTCACACTAATGTTCAGTTGTTTCACCTTACGTTCCAGCATATCGTTGAAGATATGGGCTTTCGACACCTTGCCCAGTTCCGGATGGCCATGAGCGTCGTAGCTGAAGTTAATGCCAGAGTTTTTGAGTTCCTCGTCGCTGAGCACATGGAATACGCCTTCGCTAATCATGGCGGCACCATAGTTGATGCCCATAATCTTGCGCTTGACGATGCTGGAGATTACCATGTTGATTATTTTGTCGAGCGTTATCTCCGTCTTGTTAAAGAACTCGGGTATGATAACCATTGGATAATGGCAGGCACCTGCGATGCCAAGAGCCAGATGGCCGGCGGAGCGCCCCATAGCACTGACCACAAACCAGTTCTCGCTGGTACGGGCATCCTCCATTACGGCCGTTCCGATGACGCATCCTTGCGCTTTGGCCGAGTTGTAGCCGAAAGTGGGGCTGGCATTAGGTAACGGCAGGTCGTTGTCGATAGTTTTGGGCACATGGATATTGGCAATAGGATAATGATGTCCCTCCAAAAACTTCGCCACACGGTTGGCCGTCGAAGCCGTGTCGTCGCCGCCCACGGTAACGAGCAACTTCACCTCGTTGTCCTTGAAAAAGTTGAGATTGAACCTCTTTTCAAAGTCTTCGTCAGTCGGCTTGAAACGGCTCATCTTCAATATTGAACCGCCCTTGTTGAATATCTCGTCGGCGAGGAGGAAATCCACCTCCTGCATACGCGGAGCGTCGGTAAACAGGGCGCTGTAGCCGCCATGCAAGCCGATAACACGATAGCCGTCGCGCAAAAAGGTTTTGGCTACAGAAGCCACTACTGTATTCATTCCCGGAGCGGGGCCGCCGCCTGTAAGTATTGCTATTGATTTCATGGTATTATGTTTTATTGGGTTTGTACAATCGTTACGTTTTTTTCTAAAGAACGAATAGAGATCCAACGCCTTATATACGGCTGATCGTTTCCTTCTCAGTTCAATGACCATTGAGATGAATGTTTTCCCTGACGGCTCGTTCGATGTCTCGCTCCAAACTCTCAAACACCCGTGGCATCGGCTTATAATCAGGGTCCCGACAAATGATATTGAGTGCCCTCGGATTATTTACAAAATGCAACTCTGTGCCTACATTCTCTCCTTCCCCGTCGATGTTCACCCAACCCATGTCGTTGTTGTATATGACCACTTCATGCGCTTTGAACATCTCTACATGCTGCGAATACTGGAAATGGTTGAGGTAAAGCAACGGTGCCGTAAGGGGTATATGCGCCAACGGTATCTTGCCCACAATACAGACGTCTATCAACCCATCGTCGAGTTTTGCCAACGGGGCCACACGCGTTTCGAATCCGAATTGATTGCTGTTAGCCAAGCTAATGAACCATGCACTACGGTCAATTTCCTTACCGTCTATCCTCATGTGATACACTTGCTCCTGTGAAAGTGGGTAGTCATTGATTATGATGTTGGCATACGCCTGCAACCCTCTCGTCTTGGCTTGTTTCATACGATACGCCACCAAGGCGTCGAACCCCACACCTGCGATGCTGGCATAGGTATACTCATTGAGGGACACAGTATCGATGGGAGCCACATAATAGTGGTTAATCAAACGTACAGCCAACGCTGGCGTCATAGGGATGTGCAGATTGCGCGCCAATCCGTTGCCACTGCCGCAAGGCACTATCCCCAGCGTCATATTAGTTCCCTTGATGCCACTCACCACGTCGTTGACACTACCATCGCCCCCAACAGCAACAATAGCATCAAAAACACCTTCTTCCACTGCCTGCCTTGCCAATTCGGTACCATGATGGACACGCTCCGTGTACCGCACCGTATATGAAAAAGCATCGTGATCCAGATTATCCCGCAACACCCGCTCAATACGTCGCTGTTTGCCGACACCTGAAACTGGATTAACAATAAATAGAAGGTTCTTCATGATTCGTTTCTTGATTTCTATCGTTTTGCATTCACACTATTCCGTATCTCTTTGTCGTATGCCCGCTACTTCTTTTTGGTCGTAAGGGCATCGCCATGCATACGTTTGCTGTAACTTTGTACAATAGCTTTTAGACGATTCACGTCATCCGGATCTCCAAACGTATATGGGCCCGCATATCCTGCTGTTCGTATCATATCTGGCTGACGCTCGTCTTGGCATATCAACGAATAGTACCCATTGCCGTAAACCACCTGCCACCCGGCTTGCGGCTGTTGGAAGATACTAGTGCCGAAACACACCGCCCGCTCATTAAGTCCTAAATAATCCAACACCGTCGGCATTACGTCTATCTGCTGCACGATGCGCTGACTATTGTCAGGAAAATGAGGGCCTTTGATGACTGGTGCATGATAAATATTGCCCATATCGTCTATGGTGGTGTAATCCTCTCCTGGAGCATAGAAAATCATCGGTATACGATACCACCCATCATAACCATTGTATTGTGGGGTCAGCCCTTGACCTGGATGGTCGGCGGTGATAACAAAAAGTGTATTCTTGAACCACGGCTGTTGTGCGGCACTGGCGAAGAACTGACGCAATGCGTAATCACTATACATAACACATTGTAGCAATGGATGACGTCCCTGCTTGAATTGTCCCTTATACTCCTCTGGAATATTGTATGGGTGATGTGACGACAGGGAGAACGCACCTACCATAAAGGGCTCCTTGAAAGTATTAATCTCTTCCGCCACATATTGAAAGAATGGTTCGTCAAAGATACCCCACGCATGGTCGTAAGCAGCGTCGCCATGCTTCTTTTCATATTCATTCTTGCCATAGTAATGCTGAAAACCTGCTTGGACAGAGAATTTGTCGAAATTCATCGACCCGTTGTAACCACCATGGAAGAACGCCGTCTGATAGCCATTACGCGCTAAAATAGCCGGCAAAGCATCAATCTTGTTATCCTTATAGTCGGAAATAATGAACGGAGTCTCCATCAAGGTGGGAAGCGACGCAAACACTGCAGGAATACCTTCTATTGATTTCTTGCCATTGGAGCGTCCATTATATTTATGGCTCACCTGCGCCAACGAGTCAAGAAACGGTGTAAAGCTCACATCTGCACCATCGTTGTAGCACTTCATGTATTCTTGGGAGAAACTTTCCAGTACGATAATCACGATGTTCGGTTTCTTGCCAGTCTCCACCACCGGTACAAAAGTGCTGTCATCTGACTCGTGGTAGTTCATTGTACGGAACTCAGGTGTGTACAGTGCCTGTTCTTCCTCTGCAGGCATATTAGCAACATTGGAGATGTCGTCTTTGCCAATAGTACGCAGTATACTATACGCAGAGTTGTCAATCAATGCCGTATTCTTCATCCAGCAATAACGAGCGGCATCCTCCAATTGTATGGCATGCCGATTAAAGCCGCCACGCAACAATACAAACAATACCAACAACGAGACGACAGACCCTACCACATCGTTGGACCAATGCACCACTCCCTGACGCCTTTGTTCCAAACGAGTCTGTACTGTCATAAGGACATACAACACAACGAGTATAAAGCCACAAAGCACAAGAGGCCAAAAATCTCGCAAGAAGAGCGGTACCAGATTGCCCATATCACCGCCTATGGTCAAATATGCGAATATATCGCTGCTGAGCCGACGGTATGTATATTGGAAATAGCCACAGTCGCATAAATTGGCGACCAAAGCCACCACCATAGGAACGATGAGTAACAAATGAGACAGAATACGATACCACCACGACCAGCGGACACGTATCGGCAACAACATGAGAAACAAGAAGGGTAACATAACCGCCGAGGCCGTGGCAAGTCCAAACCTTATATTGCCCCACAAGATACCCATCCACTCCCCGAAATCCTCCACATGGAAGATTCGAGTATTAAAAAGATAGAACAGTACCTGGGTAAGCAGTATAGCCAAGAAAGCCCACAGTAGTTTCAGGAGCAGATAAAGATATATGTTTGTGGTTCGGAACCAACCTGATTGTTTTGTCATTGCAAGAGTTGATATTTATCTAATTGAAGCATCTGATATCTTATATTATAAGCGACACAGTCACCTTTAAGGTCTGTATCCCGAGGTCTTCAGTATCTTTTGCGCATCGGTCTCTTCAAAGAGTTCCTTCAAATCACAATGCGTCTTTTTTGCGTATTGACGCACAATTTGCCAACCGACATAAGCAGCAGTACGAGGTGCCGAGTCACGGAAAGCATTGGTCTTGGGGGCCTCATCGATAAAGTTGTGTATCTTGGTGAAATCTTTCTCATACAACAGCTTCCCCTGAATAAAATAGGACCATACATTGGATTCATTTCCACGCATCCATGCCAATTGGTCGTCCGTATAGCGCAACCGCACAGTCTCATCTGCTTGCGGTAGCGTAATCTCGAGGAAATACAACGCTTTGCCCTCGGCAATCATATAATCCAGCAAGGTGAGGTCGCCCTTTGGTTTTTCGATGTACTGCTTGGCCACTGCTGACATACAATCGACCGGCAAATAAGCGCTGTCGCTCAAATTTACAATATACATCGGCAAACCGAAATAGGCGTATTTCTCTGTGTAAGGTATTATATACTGGTCAATGGCAATAAGGATAGTATGTTTATCGGCAGCCACGCGATGGTCATAGTCAAGCCAGCCACTTATAAATGCGATAACCTTGGTGATATCAATGTCGGCATCGGCCTCTTTTGCACGATCCAATGCACCAGTGAGCTCATCTTCGAGCCAATACAACTTGTCAAAATGACGGCTCACCGTATCGTACAACTCGTTCATCACTTTGTCTTGCACAAAGCCCAGCACCTGATTCATATAATTGGCATCGCCTGGACAGACATTTAGCAATGGGCAGGAAAAAGTGCCGTATTCCTTGCTCAGTCGTTCCTGCAACTGGTTGGCCGGAGTGTCGAAGAGTAGCTTATCGAAACGCAGAATCTCAATATTTCCATCCTTGTGCGCACGATTACCCCTTTGGCAAGATACGACCATCATCATCGTGATTGACAATACACTGCAAAGCAGCAGACGAAAGATATATTTCTTCATAGCAACACTTATTCAGCGGTGCAAAATTACACAAAATATCCCACTTTACAAAAAAGTAGTAAATTTGCATGCTATGAGGACATTGATTTTTGCCACCAACAACAAACACAAGCTACAAGAAGTCAATGAGATGCTCAAAGGTATCGCAACCGTATTGAGTATCGATGATTTGGTTCGGGACGGTCACCCTGAATTAGCGGATGAAATTCCCGAGACAGCCGAGACTCTTGATGGTAATGCCTTACAAAAAGCCCAATGGGTATACCAACGGACAGGCATGGACTGCTTTGCCGACGATACAGGTCTGGAAGTGGAAGCTCTCGGTGGTCGCCCTGGCGTTTATAGCGCCCGATACGCGGAGCCGCATTGCTCGTTCGACGACAATGTGAACAAGATGCTTGCCGAAATGGATGGACAATCCAACCGCAAGGCCTGTTTCCGCACGGTAGTGTGCCTCATAGAAAACCAACCCGATGGAACGCCATCCTCGCCACGATACTTCGAGGGTCGCATGGACGGCTCCATACTGACAGAACGGCATGGAACCGACGGTTTTGGATACGACCCCATATTCCTTCCCGATGGCTACCAAGAGAGTTTTGCAGAGATGACTCTTGACACGAAGAACAGCATCAGTCACCGTGGTCGCGCCGTGCGTCAGCTTGTCGAATACCTCTCAGAGCACCAATAAATCGAGTATCAACCCAATTGCCCGCAAAGCCATGTACAAAGAAGTCTATCCCTTGGAGATACGGCAGGGACATACGCTTGACGGTCTCTGTGTCTTAATGCTCTACGACCCCGACGGCAACAGGAATGTCCCCATGATGATTGGGGAGCACGAGGCGGAGATGATTATTCTCGAACGCGAAGGTTCCAAGACCCGCCGCCCCATGACACACGAACTCATCGAGCGCATATTTGACACTTTCTCTCTCGAACTCAAGGAGGTGACCATCGACAGTTTCAAAGAAGGCATATTCTACGCCACTCTACACATCAGCGACGGCATCCAGACTCAACGCATAGACAGCCGTGCCAGTGACGCTATCGTGCTCGCCCTGCGCGAAGAGGTCGCCATCAAAATGGACACTAACGTGTTGGAGGAGACTGGCTATCCAGCCGACAAGGACGAGGATTCCACCTTTGGCAATACGCGACCAGACGAAGAGGAGCTTGGTCTGGAAGCTCTCCAAGCATTGCTGCAAGAGTATGAGAACAACGAAGAATACGAGAAAGCCGCTGAACTGGCGAAGAAAATAGAAAAGATACAAAACAACAAGAACGACTAATCCAGAGACACTTTCACACAAACCATCCATGACAGACGAAAGAATACAACGCTTCGACGAGACTACCGCCTATCTCCGGTCACGAATCACCGACATGCCCACCTTGGCTATTGTTCTGGGCAGCGGACTGGGCAAACTGGCCGACCGCATTGAACAACCCTCCATCATTCCTTACAAAGAGATTCCCCACTTCAAGACATCATCGGCTACAGGACACAAAGGCAACCTCATCTTCGGCACGCTTGGCGGACGCCAGGTGATGGCCATGCAGGGACGCTTTCACTACTATGAGGGCTACTCGATGGATGAGGTGACATTTCCCGTACGTGTCATGGCCCGTCTGGGAGTGAAGACACTCTTTGTCTCCAATGCGGCCGGGGGCATGAATCCCGACTTCCATGTGGGCGACCTCATGATTATCACCGACCACATCAGTTTCTTGCCCAATCCTCTCATTGGAAAGAACATTGAAGAGATGGGACCCCGTTTCCCTGACATGACCACCGTATACAGCACACGCATACGCAAGCTGGCTCACGCCGCTGCCAACGACATGGGCATCAACCTGCGGGAAGGAGTCTATGTGGCAGAGACGGGTCCCACCTACGAGACCCCTGCCGAGTACCGCATGTACCACATGCTGGGGGGTGATGCCGTGGGCATGTCTACCGTACCCGAAGTCACCGTGGCCCGTCACTGCGGCATGGAGGTGTTCGGCATGAGTGTCATCACCAATTGTGCAAAGGACCTCAGCGAGAGTTGTCTCAACAACGGGGACGATGTCGTGTCGGTTGCCGACAAAGCAGCCGATACCATGACCGACCTGTTCGTCCGCATCCTCTCAGCCGTCTGACGGCAGTCACCATCCCCCACCCTTCGGAGGTCAGGCGGACACCCACCGCCCCTAGCGTTGTTTATCCTAACATGAAAGAAAAAATCCGCCCCTACATACTTCCTTGTGCCATTGTGCTGGGCATCGCGCTGCACCGTTGGTGCGCCATGTTCAGTTTCCTGGTCCCCTACATTATATTTAGCATCCTGCTGCTCACATTCGCCGCCGTCGACCTGCGCCACATGAAGTTCAAGCCACTCTACCTGTGGCTGATGCTGTTTCAGGTAGCCGTCTCCATCGGCGGGTATTGCGTGCTGTGCATGCTGGGGGCCGACACCATTGTGGCCGAGGGGGTGCTGGTAGGGGTACTATGTCCGGTAGCGTCGTCGGTTGCTGTCATCTCCTGCATGCTGGGGGCCGACCGCACGACGGTGACTGGCTACACCATCGTCGGCAACCTGCTGGTAGCCATCATGGCGCCGCTCTACTTCTCCTTCATCGGGCTGCACCAGGATATGCCGTTCTGGCAATCGTTCTGGAACATCCTGCGCCGCATCGGTCCCACGATAGGTCTGCCTTTCTTCGTGGCTTTGGCACTACAGATGTGGCTGCCCAAGGCCAATGACCTGCTGAGCCGCCACACGGGATGGGGATTCTACCTATGGTCGCTCGCCTTGCTCTTCACGCTGGGACAGACCATCGACTTCATCTTCCTCCACGGCAGTGGACATTGGGACAGCATCGTGTGGCTATGCGTCGCAGCGTTGGCGGGATGCGTGCTGCAGTTCGGTTGCGGCCGATGGCTGGGGCACCGCCACGGCGACACCGTGTCGGGCGGACAGCTGCTGGGGCAGAAGAACACCGCCATGGGCATCTGGATGGCCAACTTCTACCTGCATCCCCTTGCCAGCGTATTCCTTGCGTTCTACTCCATCTACCAAAACATATTCAACAGCTGGCAGATAGCGCGCTACGAGAAAAGCCACCATCAGCCGCGACCTGAACACGACTCCGCTGCGGGGAGACAACAAGACAACTTTGAACAATGATTAAAGCCGCATTCTTCGACATCGACGGAACCCTGCTCAGTTTCAAGACCCACAGCGTCTCGACAGGCACCGTCGCCGCCTTCCAAGCCCTGCAACGCCTGGGGGTGCGCACTTTCATATCCTCGGGACGTCCCACGCGACTCATCCCCTCGTTCCCGTTCCGCTTCGACGGATACATCACCATGAACGGCGGCTACTGCTACCTGCCGTCGGCCGACGGCTCTGTGGCTGGGCGGAAAGTGCTGCTGAGCAACCCTATACCACAGCATCTCTCCGACCGGTGGCTGCGCTATGCCGACGACAACGGTGTGGTGACCTTTGCTTTCACCGACGACAAGCTGTACCTGAACCGCATGGACGAGGCCACGGCGGCGCTGCAACGGCAGCTCGACTTCGAGATGCCGCCCGTCAAGCCCGCCGGCGAGATGATGGGGATGACCGTCTACCAGTTCATCGTCATGCAGCCGCCTGCCGACGACGCCAAGGTGCTGGCCATGCTGCCCCAATGCCGCATGCCGCGGTGGCATCCCGCTTTCAGCGACCTCATCGCCGACGGCAACAGCAAGGCGGCGGGGATGCAGGCCATCATCGACCACTTCGGCATTCGGCAAGAGGAGACCGTCGCCTTCGGTGACGGCGAGAACGACATTGAGATGCTGGACTTTGCCGGTGTGGGTGTGGCTATGGGCAACGCGGACGACAAGGTGAAGGCCCACGCCGACATGGTGACTACCTCGGTCGACGACGAAGGCATCCAGAGGGCGCTGCTGCGTCTCGGTATCGGCTGACGAACACGGAGGTCCCGGCTACAAATTTTCGACTCCTCGGCATACGGCAAGGCACTATCGCAGCGAGTGTTAGCACACTCTCAACAGCGGCGGTTGATTACTCGGGGAGAAAAATTTGACGCACGTATGTGAAAAAGTTGTACCTTTGCAAAATCAAAAACGGAAAGTAAACCATCAAATTCATAACCCGTCGGACACGCCATCGGGCGTGGCGACACCAAAAACAAAACCCTATGAAAAAAGCATTATTAGCCATCTGCGCATCCTTTGCCCTGCTCTTCGCCGCATGCGATGAAGGCGACTGGGAAGACCTCATCAGCCAGATTGTCGGCAGCGCCAACTTCGCCGTCAGCAACTCCAACGGCACGCCCTACGACGGGGTGGACAGCGTGAATTTCTCCTCCTGCGTCACCAATGTGCTGGCCGAACACCAGTACTACGGCACCATCGTGCTGGGCGCCAACATCGACCTCGACAAGGCCAACGAGCTCCGCTACCCCTACATGGGCATGCAACTCTGTGACACTGCGGCCAGAACCTACGCGCTCGACACGCTGAGCTTCAATGCCATCGAGATGTTCTCGACCACGGATATGCTGACCAAGGCCAACAACATGAACATCATCATCATGGCCCAGAGCGACACCTCCTGGTTAGTGAGCAGCGGCGGAACGGTCACCGTGACCGAGTTCCCTGCCTACGGCAAGGCCCTCCACGCCACGGTGAGCAACGCCAAGCTCTACTACATCACCCAGAGCAAGATTGAGGAAGTGCGCAACATGGGCGCCGTCGAGCTGATGACCACCACCGTCGACCAGTGCTGCAAGTCCGTCACCATCAACGGCAACATCACCAGCCGCCGCATGGACATCCAGAACCTGCTCGGCAGCATCGACTAACAAACCAACAGAAACACGACGCGATGCACTCTGCGTCGCGACACTTTCAAGCCCGGACCGCCACGGTTCGGGCTTCTTTTTTGCTCCACTTACGGCTGTCGCGTTCTCAGTGCGACACTGTCGCGTTCTCAGTGCGACATTGTCGAGCTCTCAGTGCGACATTGTCGAGCTCTCAGTGCGACGTTGTCGAGCTCTCAGTGCGACATTGTCATGTTCTCAGCGTGACATTGTCATGTTCTCAGCGTGACATTGTCATGTTCTCAGCGTGACAAACGCAACTCCTCGGGGACACCGCCGAAAGGACGGCACTCCCGCTCGAAAACGCCTGAGCCCCGCAGAATACAGGTCGCTACAAACAATTAAAAATCAATCAAATCCACAACTCTCCGCAGAGAGGGGCACGAAGGAAAATCCAGATTTCGGGCATCACGCCCGGTGGGCGACAGCCGCTATTGCGCCGTCGGATGGCCGAAATAGTACTGCCCTTTGCCCTGCGTGACGCTGCCGAACTGGACGGCATTGGTCGGACAACGGTGGTAGCAGCTCATGCAGTGGGTGCAGTTGCCGCGCCACTCGGGGTGGCCGTCGGCCATGCTGATGTTGTGCAACGGGCACGCTTGCACGCACTTACCGCAGCCGATGCAATCGTCCGTCACTCGGAAACGGCGGTCGGTGATGAGGACGCCATAGAAAAGCGGTCGCAGCAGGTAGGACTTCGCCACGGGGAATCGGCCGCGTATCATCTCGTAGACGCCCCTCGAACGTCCGGCCACCAGCCGCGCCGTCCGAGGCAGGTCGGTACGGGCGCGCTCCGTTTTGCGCCGCTCGTTCTCGGGCGAATCCAGCGCAAAGCCGGGGAAAGCGACGTAGGTCTCTGGCATTTGCAGGCAGAAACAGGCGTCCAGCGACAGTCCCCGTCTCCGCAAGGCACGGGAGAACACCTGTCGCGTCATTCCTCCCTCGTCGCCGCAAGTGCATGCAAACCAGACATACGCAGGCCTTTGCCCGAGCTGCATACGCCGCACAAAGTCCAGCACCAGACGCGGCGGCGCCCAGGCATAGACGGGAAAGACAAAGCCCAGCGCCTCGCCCTCGCGCAGGTCAACCCTGCCGTCCGCATCGGGAATGAAAAGCAGACGCTCCTGCAAACTGTCGGCAAGTGCCTCAGCCACAAAGCGGCTGTTGCCGCATCCGGAGAAATACAAGATCATGGTATGTTCGTTTAGAGGTTATTTCGACGTTTTCTTCCGCCCCGCCCGACATCGGACAGGAGACGCTACCATCCGCACAAGTGTTCCACAAGGGTCTTCGCCCCCAGGCCAATCAGGACGATGCCCGCCACCACGCCGGCCCACTTGTCGGGAATGGGGATGTTGCGCTTGCCCAGCACCACGCCCGCCATGGCCGCCAAGAAGGTGACCACGGCTATCACCGCACATATCCCCATGCTCGTCAGCCCACCCGCATCTTGACGCGACGCGGTGTCGAGGCCAAAGCCGATGCCCACCACAAAGGCGTCAATGGAGGTAGCCACCGCCAAGGTGCATATCACCCAGTAACGGCTCAGGTCGAGCGCCTTGTCGTTGTCGTCACCCTGGAAGGCATCCCAAATCATCTTGCCCCCCACGAGCAGCAACAATCCGAAAGCCACCCAATGGTCCACACTGGCCACCAGCTTCTCGAAGGCACCGCCCAGCATGGCTCCCAACAAGGGGAATCCCCCCTGAAAAAGAGCAAAGGTGAACGCCAGCAGCACGCCCCGCCGATAGGACAGCTTGCTCTTCAACGCGCTGGTGGTGGAGACCGCCAAGCTGTCGACACACAGCGCAAGAGCCAACAACAGAGCTTCGTAGAAATTCATAATCCAGAGGTGATTGACAAGTTTTGGTTTTCCAGAGAATCGGTTTCGGCCTACAACGCCTCCTCCTGAAACGGCGAGAAACGCCGCCCGTGGTGGGAAGGATTGCGACGCAGATACTCGTGAGCCACAAGCCCCATGGTATAGCGGAAATTAATCTCACACATCGGACAGAGCGCATAGCCCTCCGGCCGGCGATGGACATACATGTCCACCCCCATGGGTCCCTGGTAGCATCCCGCCACATGAGACTCCGCCCACGCCACGATGCGACCGGCAGCATCGACCACCTCGTCCCGCAAGCCGTAGGGCTCCAACCGGGCGAGGATTTCCTCATCGGAGAGCAACTCGTTGTACTGGTAGGCACCACCCTGCGTGCGGAAAAGAGAATAGCCCACCAGCGACACACGCTCCCCCACCTCGAACTCCAAGGCAAAATCCTGCACCACATCGTAGCGCGGCTCGACGATGACACATGCCTGCCGACGGCAGATATTCGCAATCCAGCCCTCATCGTGCTGCGTAAGCTGCCCGCGCATCGGACGGATGCCCTGTCCGCTGCCCGACCACGGGGCCTTGAGTATAATATTATGGTGAAGCGACAGATAGGACAGCACCTCCTCGACCGAAGCAGCGGCAACCGCCTCGGTGGGGAAAACGGAGAGAGCCGTAGTGCGATGCTGCAACCGCCGCCATTGCCTCAACTGCTCTTCCGACGGCAACAGCGTCTCGGGGACACCCTGCTTGAGCAACGTGGCGACCAACGTGGCATCCCATCCCCACGGCACGATGACATCGATGCCGGGATGCTGCGCCATCAACGCCCCCACGCCGTCGGCCGTTGTGCAAAGCGCCTTGTCGGGCTCGGACGACAGCCACCGCATCACGCCACAACTTCTCTCGGCAAAACGCAACGCCATCTGCGGCGGCACGAAATGGGCGTCGCCATTGGCAAGACAGATGTCGTGTTCGGGATTGAAGACGTAGAGCGTCATGATTGAGGATGAAAGACGTGAGGCGTTACGATTCGGTACAACAGACGTTGTGCTTTATAACTCGGGACAAAGAGACGAGAGGTTTCACAAGGCGCGCGCACCACTACTGATGAAAAAACAAGGGAAGCGTTGCCGCTTCCCTTTGTCGTTCCGATGGTTGATTTCTATTTGTTGACCTGGAATTTCTTGTTACCGGTCTTGAAGAAATCGGCAATCTGGCGAGCTGCGGCCAGACCTGCGTTGATGTTGGCCTCTTCCGTCTGGGCACCCATCTTCTTGGGGGTAGCGAAGTAGCGGCCTTCGAACGCCTTGAATTCGGCATCGGCATCGGGCATGATGTCGGTAATGTACCTCAAGTCGGTACGCTCGGCCATCAGCTTCAGCAGACCCGGCTCATCGATGACTTCCTTACGGGCGGTGTTGACCAGGATGCCACCTTTGTGCATCTTGTTCACCACATCGTAGTTGATGCTCTTCTTGGTAGCATCGGTAGCGGGGATGTGGAGGGAGACAACATCGCAAGTCTCGAAGAGAGCGTCGCGGTTGGCGACAGCGTGAGCCACGCCGTCCTTCTCAATCTGCTCCTTGGTCAGGAACTCGTCGAAGGCATAGATGTCCATGCCGAAGCCCTTGGCGATGCGAGCCACGTTGCGGCCGACGTTGCCGTAAGCCAGCAGACCGAGTTTCTTGCCCATGAGCTCGCTGCCGCTCTTGCCGTTGTAGAAGTTACGGACGGCATAAACGAGCATACCCATAACGAGCTCAGCGACAGCATTGCTGTTCTGGCCGGGGGTGTTCATGGCGACGATACCGCGGGCGGTGCAGGCCTCGAGGTCGAGGTTGTCGTAGCCGGCGCCGGCACGCACGACAATCTTCAGGTTTTTGGCGTGGTCGATAACCTCTTTGGTCACCTTGTCGGAGCGGACGATGATGGCGTCGGCATCCTCAACGGCCTTGTAGAGGTCGTTCACGTCGGTATATTTCTCAAGGAGGGCAAATTGGTAGCCATTCTCCTCGACAATCTTCTTGATACCGTCAACTGCCACTTTGGCAAACGGTTTCTCTGTTGCTACGAGTACTTTCATTACTTTTGTTGTTTTTTTGTTTGATAGTTTATGGATACCTTCTGAAGCAAGCTCGGCAATAGCATTTCCGACTATCTCAATAAGGAGATCCATAACACTAATTCATCTTACTTGTGGGCTTTCTCGAAGTCCTGCATGCACTGGACGAGTGCCTCGACGGCCTCGACGGGGCAAGCGTTGTAGAGGGAAGCGCGGAAGCCGCCCACCGAACGGTGACCCTTGATACCGACCATGCCGCGTTCCTTGGCGAAGGCCATGAATTCATCCTGCAGGTTCTCGCGACCCTCGGCCATCACCCAGCAATGGTTCATGATGGAACGGTCTTCCTTCTCGGCAGTACCGCGGAACATGCTGTTGCGGTCGATCTCCTCATAGAGCATAGCGCTCTTCTCGAGGTTGA